>Ga0123354_10001478_pt1 | contig 28693 bp, 41 predicted proteins | sample TergutLab28metaG_2_FD_97872 | JGI IMG/M metagenome (GOLD analysis project Ga0123354, IMG submission 97872) | Labiotermes labralis P4 segment gut microbial communities from Petit-Saut dam, French Guiana - Lab288 P4 | ecosystem: Host-associated > Arthropoda: Insects > Digestive system > Gut ... | reverse complement strand
TACTGCAATATCCATAGCCTTAACTTTTTAATTGATTAACACTTACTTTAATCTTGTTACAACCACATCATCTATTCTGCCCGCATCCGACACCGTAAATTCCAATCCCTCTTTCTTTTTCAGAACAGAAGCTGTCACTCGCACACGAGAGACTTTGAAATCCAAGTTTTTATTTGAAGTTATAAGTAAACCAGATGCTTCATCAAACTCAATTAAATCAGCATATATTCTCAGTGAAATATATTTTCTATTACCTTTGTCGGAAAGAAGTATTTTAACCGGATATTTTTCAAATCTATTTGCACGACGGTTATCAACGATGGATTTTATCAGCATATTTCATTTGTTTTTTTGCACAATATTTGCACATTTTAGTTTGCAAATATGCACAATTATACTCAAAAAACGTGCAATATACTTCAAAATGGGTCGATTATTTATATATTATTAACACACAATAAAGCCTCTAAAAATCGTTATCCTATTGATTTATAGAGGCTTTATGTATTGTGATTCGGTTGGGATTTTTATATCATATCATTTACAGCCATTTACATTGTTCTGTACAAAATAAGTACAAAACTAACTCGTTCTTTTATTTTTTTCGTAATTCAGCAATGCGACTTCTTGTTCCAGTGCATTTACTTTTCGGCTTAATTCTTCAATCTTTTTTCGCTGAAGAATATTTTGTTTTTCTGTGTCAGAAATGTTACTCATCATCTTATCTATAATTTTATATTAGATTATTTCGAGTAGTCTTGCGTTCATTATTATGCTGTTTTAATTTTGTTTAGCCATTCCAAGCAGTCAATAAACTTTATATCTTCCTTTATTGGTTCAAATAAAGGAATGGCATATTTAACCTTTGCATCTTTCAGTTGTTGCACAAACTCGCCAATGGTAATATTATTTTCTACTGCGTTTTGATACAGTGATGAAAATTTTTCTAACTGTTTTCTTATCATATTGTTTATATTGGATTATTTAGAGTAAGCGGGGTGCATATTAATTCCATTCTTGATAACCAAAGTTTCCACTGGTAATAAATTTCATGTCAAATGATTCGACTCTTTTGTTTACTTCTACTTTTTTTATAGAATAATAATAAAGAAGCCCATAAGGAGCATAATAAGCAAAAAGTATATATTTCCCATAAGGAACATCATTAAACGTATTTACCGTACTGCTTCCCATGTATTTATAAGATTGTGTTGATGTACCATCTTTGAAAACAATCGAAATTGTAGTACCATTTCTTCCAGATGCTGCATTATCTATTTCTTTTCCATTATCTTCAAAAACTAATGCAATTGCAGTTCCACTGGAAGCACTCCCGATGTCTGTACTTATATTACAAAACAGTGTTGCATTTTTAGTGGTCTCTGCTTCGTCTTTTGAGCAACCGATAGAAACTATTGTCATTATGGCTAATAAAATAATCTTTTTCATGCTGTAAATTTTTATTGTTGTTTTAAATTTTTACTTCGTTTTACTGTATGTTTAATTTTGAATGCGGCGAGGTTTAACTCAAAACTCGTTTCGGTATCGACCGTATCAAGTGCGTTTCCTATAATATCTCCAAATAATTCTTCGCCTTTTTGTATCAATGTTTTTTGTTTTTGTTCGTTTTCGTGGTCTTTCATCAGTTCAACGATTGCCATTGACATCTCTTGCATTTTTTCAAAAGCCTCAATGATGGAAATCGTAGTTTGTGTTGCCTTTGGGCTTTTGAGAATGGTCGCCAACATATAACAACCTTTTTTGGTAAATGCGGTTGGAAGTACCGTCGAATGTTTTTGTCGATTGAACCGGTGGAAATTTTCCACCAGTTCCTTTTTTTCGCTTTTGTCAAGTTCAAAAATATAACCTTCTGGGAATTTATCCGGATTATTTTTAACTGCCTTGTTTATATCTCGTGTTTCTACGTCATACAATGCCGCCACATCGCTATCCAAAATAACATTCGTATTGCGAAGTGATATGATTTTGCTGTTTACGTCTTCGGGCTTTATCAACTCCATACTGTAAATTTTTATTGTTACTTATTTAATTACCCTTTTATTATCAAAGCATTCAATAACATATTTCAATGATGAAATTAATGCAGGATTTAAAATGTAAACAACATTAAATTTATCTCCAGATATTTTATATTTTGCTGATGATTGTTGAGCTAATATACGTGTTTGCTCTATATCCATATCAGAAATACATGTTTCTTTACAAATAAGACCATCCATATTTCGTGAGTGACTTAATGGTAATTTAATAGTATCTCCATTATCCAAAAGAAAGGTAACTTCATTTGCAAACATCCATTCTATACCTTGATAAGAGAAAGAAAAACCCATAGTTTTGTTATTATCTTTTGTGAAATAAACAAAATTTGAATTTGATGTTCCGGTATTACAATCCAACTTATAGTTAATATCGAGAAACGAAGTACCAATTTTTTCAAACTCATCATAATTATCAATATATGAAGCATAATCATAACAATATACTTCTATATGATCCATACTACTATATCGAATTACAAATCTATCAAAATATAAATTATTGTATATAGTTGAATTTGTCATATAACCCAAATCACTCACAGATGTGTAAGTTTCTGAAGTTCCAAGATTTAAGTCTGAAATAAATTCTTCTCCTATATTTTTGCTCTTAAACCTAATACCTATTCCATATATATAATTTTTACTTTTATCCTCGTAGAAAAAAATATTTGATATAGCAGGATTATCTTTAATTTTAGATTTATTCTTTCTGTCTTTAGCATATTCTTTATAATCACTATTATTAGTAGAATATCCGAATGGAAATGTCTGTATGATTCCATATTTTTTCAAAGGGGCAAAATACAAATCTTGTCCATGAGATAATATAGAAACAAATAACAGAAGTAACATTATCTTTTTCATACTGTAAATTTTTATTGTTTATAAATTAATTATTTTTATGTTTAACTGTATGCTTTACATCACCACAATAATATATCTGTTTTAATAAAAATTTTACACAATAGATAGTTTATAGAATGCCTACTGGTGAATACTCTCCGGTCAGTTCAACCTTGCTTTTGATATTCGAATAAGGTACCCCCTTTTTGAGGTCTAAAGAATCTTCTTGAATAAATCCTTTTTGCAATAAAGCATCCATCATTCTTTCCAACAAACGACTATTTCTGTCTGCTGTTTCTACCATTTTTTCAATACTTTTACTATTACGACCATTATCTTCAATTAAACTATCTATTTTTTCTTTTAACCAATATTCTGAATTCGTTTGCTTTGCACATTCGGATGTAGATTCTTCAACATTCCCACCAGTTAAGTTTGTATTGGAAAGATTGCCATCACCAACTACGACATCACCACGAGTCTTTATCATTTCATCTTCTCCTGAAATAAGCCAATTTATATCGTATTGCGGATATTTTAAAGATATTGCTTTGGCAACATCCCCTGATATATTTTTTGTCTTTTTACTTTGAATATCAAATATTCGTTGATATTTAATACCAATATTTGAAGCGAACGTAGGTGCTTTAATTTGGAGTTCAGCAAGTATTTTTTCTATTTTTTCTTTTCCACTCATGTTTTTATAAGATTATTCTTATATCTTTGCAAAAATTTAATTCAAATTGTTATGACTATTATTAAATCAATCGGAACGATAGAAAATGACTGTCTTGTAACAAAGATATATGTATTTGGTATCTTGATTTACAAGTCAATAAAGCCGATTTATGAATCTTCATACAGAGTTTAAGGTAATTCGACAGGAACATTGAATTTTATTTTAGTCATTGACCTTATTTCCGTCTCATTCGTTTTATTAGCGCCCGCACTAATAACGCTTAATAAAACTCCTATTCCTTTCCCCTTTGTATCTGTTGAAGTATCCGTTAATGATACTTCAAATTCAACATCGCTCTTAGAATCAGTAGTATTGCCGCTATGAATCCTTGATTGAATTTTTGGATTAATTTTTCCGCCAAATTCTTCAAATTTCGGTTTAGCACCGGAAACCCCCTTTGCGATTTCTTCTAACGTGTTTGTAATAAATTCATTCAATTCCATAAAAATATTTCGCTATTAATCTTTTTTAATTTGCACGGAAATTATTCCTCTCTTTATATTTTATTTAAAATCAACTTTTTATAAATTTTAATTCAAATTATCATGGTAACAATAGTTTTTACATCCGTTAGTACGATTCTTTTTATACTTTCTGCATGCATAATTGTTTTTATGACGCTACAAGTAAAAATCATGAAGTTGAAAAGAGCTTTTATTACAGCAACAATAATGCTACTGTCAAAAAGAAAATCTTTTGAACCGACTGGCATTAAAGAAGCAGACCGTTTATTTATTGAAATCCAAAAAACCCTGTCATCGTTACCTACTGAAATTGAACCACATACTATAGTAGATTCCGAACGATTTAACTTATTAATAAATAAGTTAAAAAACGGCGAATGGCCTACTGAGCAAGATTATTATTATTCACCCGAACAAATTGAAGCTGTTAAATCCGTGTATGCGGAACTAAACCGCGAGTTAGATGACCACTTCTACTACTACTACAAATTCAGATTACTATCAGGTGCATCTTCCAAGCAAAATACCCAAGACCGCACTGGTAGCGCCTAATATTGCACTGACTATTTTCCAAAACCTTAGTTTCTTTTTATACTCCAATTCGTTGATTTTCAAACGTCTTAGTTCCTCTTTTTCTTCTGTCGCTTTGAATTCCTTCATATAGCCTCCATTGCTGTAAAAAGCATAACCATCGGGGGAAATCAGAAATTCATCTCCTCTTATCCATTGTCCATGTTTGTTTTCTTTCAATACAGCTCCTAATTCCTGAGCCGCAAATTGCTTGCTTATGAATTCAAAACTCCCGGCATTATCTCTGCCGCCCTTCAATATCAAATCTAATTCCTCTGCGAACTTTTTATCCATAAAAATATTTCTCTATTAATCAGCCGTTTATAAATTATTTTCAAGAAATACAAGAATTTTCTTATAAATTATTTTTTAATATAAGAATATTCTTATATCTTTGCATCGTCATTCACTTTATAAAGTTATAGAATAGACACTGCAAAGATAAAACGAGCAAATGTAATAAAAAATAATCAAAAATGAGTATTAAAATGGAAGATTGGAGAAAAAAAATCAAACGAGGCGATGTAGCGGAATTATGCCGGAGAATAGGAGTAACTCCAACAAATTATTACGAATCACAAAAAGTTCCGCAAGAAAAATGGACGTCTGCAATGTTCAGATTGAACATCGAATTGAAGAAAATGATTGAAGAACGCGAAAATTTTATCGCAGAAACAATATAGTAAAGTCATGTTTACGAAACGAGAATATCAATCATATATGCTTTGCGGAGCAGTCGGTTTTACTCCCGAAGAAGCTGCCGAACGGTTAAACATCGCAGCAAACACTGTTAAAGTGAATATCCGAAAGGTAAAGGAAAAAACCCATTGGCATAAGATTTCTGAACTCTCGGCAAGCGCCGTTTGTGAGTATCTCGGAGTAGATTACTCAAAAATTAGGCGTGAAATTCTTGAATCTGTAAAAGTAAGTATAATGATAATATTTCTTCCATTTTTCATAAGTCAGATAGAAGATGAGATGCTGATTAGGAGACGTATAGCAAGACAAAATATAAGAAGAATTGAAGAAGTGTATAGAACGGAATCAACAATTTAAAAATGGAAAAGACATTCACACAGGTAGAAGCGGCAGTGGCACTCGGATATAAACATCCACGCTCATTGAATAGGCTGATAAAAGACGGTCGGCTTGAATGTATAAAGATGCCGGGAAAACACGGCCATAAACTTTTCAAAGAAAAGCATATTACGCGATTTCTGAACTCATTGGAAATATAAGATGGTGTAATGACCATAGTATATATGTAAGCAAACCTCAAGCCCCGAAAGCGTTCGGGGCAAATTTTCTAAAAACAATCATCAACTTTCAGCACCCAAGCAAAGCGTTGTGAGGGGTAAAACGGAAATAGTCAGGCGGCTTATAACACAAAAACAAGCATGAAGTTGAAAAAAACAAAAACAAATATGAAAGCACATTTATTAATCCAATTAATCTGTTCGATCATCCTAATGGCGCTATCTGCCGGAATGGTCATCGGAGCATTCATTAACGATTCAATTGTTCAATGGAAGGCGTTCACAATCTTTATGTTTATTTTCTGCATTTTCTTTATCAAACAATCCCGTAAAGAATTAAAGCAATGAAATATCATAGTTATAATCAAAAAGGATTTTTAGATTCAAATTCTATCAGGACTTGTGCAAGTTTTCATGCGAAAATTCTGCCTGATTTTAGGGCGATATTCAGAATTCATGATTGCAATAGTGGCATAAGAATTTGGAATGATATGAATAACCCGGAAGAAGTTAAAGAAATGATTAACAAATTGAGAGTACTTGGAACCTCAGCTTTAAGTTTTGCAAATTTTATAGAAGATAACTACTTAAATGAAACGCCATGTTCGGAATCAGCATCATAAAAACAGAAGAACTCCAACGTCTCCGTGATATTGACGAAACGTTTGTATCGAGAGTAAGAAGTAAAGATGAAGAATTAGAATCTCTTAAAGTGAGATTTAAACAATTAAAAATCAAAAGAAATGTATTACACTAATTTTGAAGAATATGAGAGGCTTGCACTACAATCTGAACATGAAAGAAAAGATTATCGATGTCATGAGTGTAATGATTGGTTTGAAGAAACAACCACTTTCTTCGACATGGAAGAAAACAAAGAAATCGAACTATGTGAGGATTGTATAGTTTATTACAAATAACAACAAAAAACAAATTAACATGAGTACACAAATTCAAATCAAGGTTGAAGAGCTGAACGCTCTCGTTCCTACAAAAATCGTGGAAAATCCACAGGTGGAACAAAAATTTGTACAAATGTACAACGCCATCTGGGGTAATGAAGTGGGCGAACAAATTTATGCTCGCGAAAAATTTAACTTCAACAAACTGCTTACGGAAAATCCCTCACTGCAAGAGTGTTCTAAGATATCACTATTTGGCTGTTTCCTGGATATGGCGGTAAATGGCTTATCATTGGACCAGACCGGACGCCCCCAATGTTACATGATATCTCGAAACGTGAAAGTGAAAAACGGCAATACAGAAACGTGGGAAAAACGCGCTCAAATCCAAGTATCAGCTTATGGAGAGGTATATATGCGCCAACGTGCCGGGCAGATTAAGTATTGCGATCAACCTGTTATAGTTTACGACGGCGATATATTTTCCGTTGGATTGGAAAATGGCGTAAAAAAAATAACCTATCAAGCAGCTATTCCGAGAAAATCAAACAAAATCTTAGCTGCATTTATCCGCATCGTTCGTATTGATGGCTCGGAAGATTATCATTGGATGATGGAAACAGACTGGTTGCGACTTGCTTACTACTCCAACAAAAACAACAAAAACCAAGGAGCCAATGCCCTGTACACATCCAACAGCGGACAAATAGACCAGGGATTTCTCGAAAACAAAATCACGAAACATGCTTTCGATGTTTACCCGAAAGTTCGCATCGGAAACTTTACGGCGCTTGCCACTTCCGAAGAACCGGAGCCAAAAATTGACTACGGCATTGAAGAAGCAACAGCAGAAGAAGTAAAAAATGGCTTCGACGAACAACCGACACAAACACAACAGTTCATACAGCCGAATGTAACGTCGTCTGATGAAGAAGAAGGTTTTTAGATTAGTAACAACAAACAATAAATCAAAATGAATACAGAAAATCAATTAATCAAGGTTGAAGAATTTACAACCATTCTTCAAACAGCTCCCGATGCACTCGCTACCAATAAAAATTCTGTGGTTCGTTGCAACGATGCAGGAAAAACATTGCTTGATACTATCGAAGCAATCGGGGAGATAGATAATGACGAGTTGGATGCGAAAGTCGCTGAATTTATCGAAAAGGCAAAAATCACGGTAAAAAAGATGAACGACCGCCGTTCTCCACTCACACAGCTACTCACGCGCATATCAAAGGAGTTTACCACATTGGAAAACGAAATCAGTTCAACGAACAAGGATTCCGCTACTGCACGCCTGCAAGTGTACCGTAACAACTATGCGGCTAAAAAACTTGCTGAAATACGAAAAAAAGAGGAAGAAGCCCGCAAGTTGCGCGAAGCGGAAGAAGAGAAAAACAATTATCGTTCACATTTGATACTTGGTTTAGAGGAATATTATTCAAAATATTTCAATCGCTGGTCGGAACAATTAATATCTCTGTATAATAATATCACGTTGGAAAGTTTCGACAGCTCCTCAAGACAAATAAATGATTTTGTAACTGTTTATCCGGTTAATGAAGAATTTTCCAAATTTAGTGATAATTTCTATGCCGTACACATCACAAATGAAGATAAAACGGCAATCAAAAAAGAAATCATTCCCGGCATAATGAAAAACTGTGTCGAAAAATATGCAAATGATATTTCAGAAATCAAAGACAGTTTGCTTATAAAGCTTCCGGCACGTAAACGAGAACTTGAACAAATTGAAGAACTCCGAAAACAAGATACCGAAGCTGCCAAACGTGCCGAAGCTGCTGCAGAAGAACGAGCCAAAGAGGAGGAACAGAAGCGCGAAGAAGAACGAAAAAAGCAAGAAGAAGCTGCGAAAGCAAAAATCGAAGCATCAGTACAACAGTTTGATATATTCTCGTCATTCAACGCGGTAGCTGCTGAAATACCTACCACTACTCCAAATGCCAACGTAACGAAGAGAATCATAATAAACAATGCCAAAGGATTTATGGAAGTTTATAAGCTTTGGTTCCTTGGTGAAGGGATAAATATGTCTCTTGAAGAGTTGGAAAAGATACACAAGAAATTCATCACGTTTGCCGAGAAAACGGCCAACAAAGAAAAAGAATTTATCAAATCTCCATTTGTGGAGTATATCGAAGACGTAAAAGCAAAATAATATGGAATCGTACTACAATCGAAAAGAAGTCAGTAATTCCGACCTAACGGAACTAAAAAACCTGCTTTATCCCCAACCTCAATATGGGGATAAAGAGCAGGCTTTTAAATTCGGAACGTTAGTCGATGCTCTTATTACTGAGCCTGACAGAGTAGACTTGTTTAACTTCCGTGTCGATGATGTTCAGTATATTGAAGATGATTTCTGCTTAGCCATTGAAATGCGCAAATCGCTAATGGCAGAATCAAGAAAAGATAAATTCCTTGACAGTGTACTCAAACTTTCCGAAACACAAAAAACGAGCATACGACAAAAACAGGCATTCAATTACTCCGGTTTCGATTATATTCTCGATACTCGTTGCAAATGGGATTGGTTTATCGGCACGATGAATTTTGGTGGCGATTTGAAAACTACGGCGGCCACATCACAAAAAGAGTTTGAGGAAGCAGTCGATTTCTTCGATTGGGACAGGTCAAGAGCATGGTACATGGATATTGTAGGAAGCGATCGTGATTTCATTTATGCCATATCTAAAAAGAACTGCAAGGTGTTCAAATATTTTATTAACCGGGGCGACAAAACATACCAGCGAGGGAAAGAGAAATATAACGAACTCGCCTTTAAATATTGGCAATTAATAATTTAGAAAATATGAATCTCAACATCACACCGACAGACGAAATTTTGTCAGAGTTACAAAGCATTGACAATTTTCTAAATACCACAATGAGCGAACAGGTAGAGGAAGCCGTACAACGTGGAAACGATTTAGCTGTATTTATTGCTCGCAGTGGAAAACTATTGGCAGATACCAAGTACCACCTGAATGAAAAAATGAAAGATGAGATATTTGAAACGCTTCAAAAAACAGCTAAACAAGCAGGCGCCACTTCCACGGCGATAAATGCTATTATCAAAAGCCTTTGCAAACAAGAACAGTATTTAGTTGATTGGTGTGAGAGAATAAATCGTTCGGCAACACATCAGTTAGATTGGGCGAGAACAATTATCAGTAAAGCAAAAGCAGAGATGCAATATACATCAAATTATCAAGAATTTTAAAATTATGGAAACAGCAAAAAACACCATTCAAAAAGCTAAAGTAAAAGACTCAAAGCTCGAAGTAATTTATGAGGAGTATTTTTCAGATGAAAACTATTCAAACACAATCGACAAAAAGTGTGCACAAATTGTTCATGCAGATTTACAGTCATCGTTAGACAGGTTGAAACCACACCTCGCTTGCATCTGTGAGATGCCGGAGGGAAACAGAATAAAAGGCATATACGATTGCGACCTTGATGATTTCAGCAACTATGTTGTTACCGGTTACTCACACGGAGGCTCCGATGAATCGGCAGGCATTACCATTATAGGGCAAAAGCTGTTGAAATCGGGGAAAGTCCTCAACCTTGTTACTCCATTCATTCAATTTGAAGATACGGACGCTTACCATTATTCCGGAGAATTGTGTGCCGACATGGAAGCGTGCGATTGCGAAGTCAAAGAATATCTGTTTAACGAGAAATGGGGTATCAAACAACTTAGCCTTGATTTCGACGAACCGGAAGGCGCATCGACCCCAGCTATTAGCATTGAAAAGTCGAAACGTGGCAGGAAAAAGAAAATAGAAATATTAGAAGAAGCAGTATAACGCCTTATGACAATCACAGAGGATCCTCGCGGTTTTTATCGTATCTCTTTCAAATATCAGCCGAAAATTATCGACCAAATTCGCAAAATTGATGGCCGGAAATTCAATGGCGCCACCAAAGAGTGGACTGTTCCGAAATCATCACGCGAACAGTTGAATCGTTTGGCTGCTTATGTCAAATATTTTCAAGAGGTTGAATGGTTGGATAATGATATGCAAAAAACCGACGAGGACTTGGCTTACAGTTTACCGGAGCTAAAACCGCTCGAAGTTCCGCATGGATTGAAAGTACAGCCATATCCTTACCAATTAGAAGGCATCAATCGGGGATTAGAGTTAAAGCGCTTTATTAATGCTGATGCCCCGGGGCTTGGAAAAACTTTGCAGTCAATAGCTACTGTCAATCTCGCCAACGCCTTTCCCTGTTTGGTTATTTGTCCGTCAGCGCTTAAAATCAATTGGGAACGTGAATGGACGAAATTTACGGACAAAAAAGCGATGGTGCTTACAGATAGTGTGCGCGACAGTTGGCCATTCTTTTGGAAAACAGGACTGAATCAGATTTTTATCGTCAATTACGAATCGCTGAAAAAATATTTTGTTCAACGCATCAAAAAAACTGAACGATGGACTTTGAAAGATGTTGAATTCAAGCAAACTATAAGTCTTTTCAAATCGGTAATCATCGACGAAAGCCACAAATGCAAGTCATCGGCTACCCAACAAGCGAAATTCACAAAAGGCATTTCAGCCGGTAAAGAATGGATTGTGCAGCTTACCGGTACACCGGTGGTAAACAAACCAAAAGATTTGGTTGCGCAACTGTCTATTCTCGGTCGTATGGAAGATTTTGGCGGTTATAAATACTTCGTTCAGCGATATTGTGCCGGACCAAACGAAGCAAGTAATTTGAAAGAGTTGAATTATAATCTTTGGACTACATCAATGTTTCGGCGCGAAAAGCATAACGTACTAAAGGATTTACCGGATAAAGTACGCCAAACACTTATTTGCGAGATTACCAACCGTAAAGAATACCAGGATGCTGAAAAGGACTTGGTTTCTTACCTCGTAAAATATAAAGACGCTACTGACGAAAAAATACAACGGGCGCTTCGTGGAGAGGTTATGGTGCGTATCAATATCTTACGGCAAATTTCCGCTCGTGGAAAAATAAAAGAAGTGGTTGAGTTTGTGAAAGATTTTAGAGAAAACAATCAAAAAATCATTCTCTTTTGCTCGCTTCACGAAGTTGTCGACGGACTAAAAAAAGCATTCCCTACAGCTGTATCCGTTACCGGTCGCGATAACCAGGAACAAAAGCAAGCTGCCGTTGATAGCTTTCAGAACAACCCGAAAACGGACATTATCATTTGCTCAATCAAAGCTGCCGGCGTTGGATTAACGCTCACTGCATCATCGAATGTTGCGTTTATTGAGTTCCCCTGGACTTATGCCGATTGTGTGCAATGTGAAGACAGGGCGCACCGTATCGGACAAAAAGACAGCGTTACATGCTATTATTTTCTCGGAAAGAAAACAATAGACGAAAAAGTTTACCAAATCATTCAGATGAAGAAAGGAATTGCCAATGCCGTTACCGGAAGCACGGAAGAAATCCCGGAAAATATTGTCGATTTGGTTGCAAATTTATTTAATGGAGAAGGAGACGATATATGAAACAGATAATTGCAGGACAAGTTCCGAGCAAAAGTAATTCTTATGAGATAATCACTTTGAACCGGCACGGAAGTTTAGCAAAAACACCTGCTCTGAAAAATTACGAGAAGTCGTTTTATCTCCAATGTAACCACTATCGAAACAAGGAAATTAAAGGACTATTTGAGCTTCATTTAAGCGTTTATAACGGCTCACAACGTCCCGATTTAGATAACAGCTTCAAAGTCGTTCTTGACTGTTTACAGAGTTGCAAAGCAATCGCAAATGACAGAAATTGTGTAAAAATACTGGCAGAAAAGTTTGTAGACAAAAGAAATCCGAGAATTGAGTTTGAAATAATTGAAGTATAACCAAAAAAAACAGCCGACAAATAGAGTTTTTTGCCGACTGCTTTGATTTCGTTAAACGAGAGAATAAGCACAACAAATTTAATGAAATAAAAGCAAATGAACAAAGAACTTGAAAAATATATCGGAAAGCGATACGAACGGTGGCTTGATTATGCTTCTTATCATTGTTCTTGTGCCGGAATTGAAAACGAAGCTTCTGATGTACTACACGAAGTCTTATGTGATTTACTGAACAAACCTCCCGGAAAACTATCAGAACTGTTGCACAAAAAATCGGGACAATATACTGAACTCGACTTTTTTGTGCTAAGAATGATAAAGTTAAATGCAATATCGGATACATCACCATATCGACACAAATACAAACCTATTCCGGTAGATGCGAATGTAGATTACAATCACTTAGATATTGAAGATGTTACTGACGAAGAGCGAGACTGCACAGCTGATATACTCGAAAAAACAAATATCGTTCGAAAAATCCTTGATGAGTTATTTATTTCAGAACACGCAAAATCTGTATTTCGATGGCGTTTCTTTTGTGGCGAGAAATTTTGTGATTGGACCGGGCAGGAGTCAGAAAAAGAATTGTTTGACTGCTACTACAAAGTGGTTAATTTGATTAAAGAAAAGTTGAATAATATCAGTCTATTTTAAGATAAAATCATGAAAATAGGGCTTATAGATGTGGATGGACATAATTTCCCAAATTTTGCTTTAATGAAAATTTCAGCATATCATAAGGCTTGCGGAGATGCTGTTGAGTGGTACAATGGAATCGAACACTACGATGAAGTGTTCATGAGCAAAGTATTTACTTTTACTTCGGACGATCAAAGCATAATCAAAGCGGACAAAGTATTTAAGGGCGGAACCGGCTACAACTATGACAATCTTCCTATTGGTATTGAAGCATTGAATCCTGATTTCTCAATATATCCAATGTACAATGATGCCTACGGATTCATCACTCGTGGATGTATTCGCAATTGTCCCTGGTGCATAGTCCCCAAGAGAGAAGGTAAAATAATGCCATACCGGGATATTGAAGAAATATTACAAGGTCGAAAGTCAGCAATATTAATGGATAACAATATTTTGGCTTGCGATTACGGACTGGAGCAAATAGAAAAGATAATCAAATTACAGTGCAAGGTAGATTTCAACCAAGGATTAGATGCCCGGCTTGTTACCGATGAAGTTGCTAAAATGCTTTCAAAAGTAAAATGGATCCGGAATATTCGTTTTGCCTGCGACACTCAATCTGCCGTGGCTCCTTTTCTTTCTGCCCTCAAAAAGCTAAATAAATACGGCATTAAGAATCACAGAGTATTTGTTTATCTACTTGTTCAGAATGTTGACGAAGCGGATAAAAGAAGCGAGATTATGAAGAAACTTGGTGTGAATCCATACGCACAACCGTACCGGGATTTTGAAAAGAATATCGAACCTACCGAGGAGCAAAAGAAATTCGCTCGATATGTGAATAAAAAAGAGATATACAATTCAACAGATTGGAAAGGCTATAACAGTTCAAAACGGACAGTTGTAATAGACGAAAGACAGTTGAATTTATTTAATTAATAATTTTTATACTTATGAAAACAATTAAAAAAGTAGAGATTAAACCAGTATTTGTGGAATGGATGCCTGAGCCAGAAAATATGGAGCAAGGAATTTTATACATTTCTAAAAGATGCTTAGCTATTCATTTATGCTTGTGTGGCTGCGGAGAACAAGTCGTAACTCCATTGGATGAAATAGTAACAGAATCTGAAAAAATCGTAACAGAAATGCCTCCGGGCGGTTGGATTTTAACAGAAAAGCGTAATAAAATATCTATGACCCCTTCGATTGGAAATTATGAGTTTCCGTGCAAATCCCATTATATAATAACTAACAATGTAGCAAATTTTGTATGAAAACAAAACGATTTGACCCGGTAATATATCCGCAAAAATTATGGATATGTGTTAAGAAAGATTTTAAGAAATTAAATGGATTATTTTCTGATGTTGATGATAATACTGATTTAGATTTTGGAAAATTTGAAAATTACGAGGCGATCACAATAAATGTACTTGAAAAAGAAACAAAAGAATTTGGAGTTTTGATAGTTTTTAGACCAAAATACCTTAATTGTAAGACAATAGCACACGAAGCATCACACGCAGCTGGATATATGTTTCATCATATAGGTGCCGATATGAATTGTGGCGAACCCACTGCATATTTAATTGGTTGGATTGCAGATTGTTGTTGTAAACGAATAAAACATAAAAAGCATGAAAAGAAATAGACTGTATTTGTATGCTCCGTTAAATCATAATCCGTATACTACAAGAGCAATTGAAAGTATTCGTTGTACGAGCTATAAAAGAGCCAGAGAGATAGCCAGATCAAGAAATATTTCCCGTGCAACTTGGTGTGATGAAAATGGTCGCATTTGTAATGTTTTTTGAAAACACCACTTCCGTTTATATTTTAATCGAAAAAGCATGAATGAAATTAAGTTTGATTCGCGAAATTACCGTATTCACAACGAGAAAAACAAGCGAGTAATTCGCAAGAGTTTGGAAAACTGCGGCGCCGGTCGTTCCGTTTTATTGGATAATGACAATGTATTGATTGCCGGAAATGGTGTGTATGAGCAAGCACAGGAATTAGGACTGAAAGTCCGTGTTATCGAATCCGATGGAAAAGAACTTATCGCAATCAAACGAACCGATTTATCAACTGAAGATGACCGAAGAAAAGCGCTTGCTCTGGCAGATAATCATTCATCTGACATTTCAGTTTTTGACATCGAGTTGATCATGGAAGACTTTTCGGCTGATGATTTGGATTTGTGGGAGTTCTCAATCAATGATTCGGATTTGAGCGCATTTATTCCAAAACCGGATGAACTCACAGCGGAAAAGAAAGATGCGCCGCCAACAATGAAGCTCACATTTAAAAGTCTCAAACAAATGGATTTGTTTGAACAGGAATTGAAAACCATTATTGAAAAATACGAAGGAATGACCTATTCTGTAAGTTGTGGGGAAATATAATCATGAAATTAGAAAAAGCATCAGGTAAAGCAATAAGATATGCTTGTTTGAATTATCATTATTCAAAAGCAGTTCCTCAAATTCGATTGGGATACTCTGTTTTCAATGATAATGGCGAATGGTGCGGTGTTATCTTATATTCAAACGGAGCAAATCCACGTATAGCACAGGAATATGGTTTAGTTCAAGGTCAAGTAGTGGAATTGGTACGTGTCGCATTAAACGGAAAGCAAGAACACACCTCCAAGGCTCTTTCTATGTCGTTAAAACAACTTCGGGCAGATGCCCCGGCAATAAAAATAGTTGTCAGTTTTGCAGATAGAAACCAAAATCACATAGGAACTATTTATCAGGCAACAAATTGGATTTACATTGATGAGCGCTCAAATGAGAGAGGCATCATGCTTCATGGAAAATTGACACATAGAAGAAGTGTTGGCAAAAAATATGGAAATTCCGGCATTGAATGGATTCGACAAAATGTAGATAAAAATGCCTATGTCGTAAAGGGAGAAACAAAAATAAAATATGTTTATCCACTTGACAGGAGAATGGCAAAGCGCCTGCAGGAATTATCAAAGCAATATCCAAAAAAACAATAACTTTGGTGGCGAAACTAATTAATAAAAGTACGCCATTATGAAAACATCAGTATTTATGACTTACAAAGAAGTAATCGAAAAGAGATTAGCTCGCAAACGTGAGCAATTGGCGGAACTCGAAGAGCAAATAGAAGGCTTGGCAACTCCGCAAGACAAACGCAAGTATATTGAGTTGAAAGCGGTTGTTAATGAGCTTGAAAATTGTATCGACATTGCAGAAGTGATGTTGAAGTTGGAAACGAATAAAGAGGAATGAGATGAAAACAAACATCATTATTACGTTACTTATCCTGTTTGTTTCGTTACTTGCAGGCTGCACATCACAACGAAAGAGTGTGATTAAATCCGATGTAAAAATAGAGGACAACACAAAGGCAAACATCACTTCTGAACAATTGGAGAGTAGTACCAAAAGTTATTATGATTCTCTTTCTAAAGTAAAAATTAGCTCTTTTATCGAAAATTACATAAAAGAAGTTAATGCGAATATGAGCAAAATAGAATACGACACAGAAAAGCCTGTTGATGTTACCACCGGGAAACCACCTATTAAATCGGAAACGCTCATTGATTTCAGTATGTCGGAACAAAAGCTAAAAAAAGAAATTGAAGAATTAACCGGTACGATTGTTCGGAAACATCAGGAAAACGACAGCCTACGAATTGTCAATAAGGATTTGTCGGAGTACAACATAAAGATACAAGACAAATTAGAGTCAACTGAAAAAACATACCGGCTTTCATTTTGGGATAATGCTCAAATTTGGCTTGGCAGGATTTTAGGTGTTATTCTAATTTTAGTGTTGCTTTTTGGACTAAGGAAAAAATAAATCTAAAATACAGATATACAAAGTTTGGCGCTTGGCAACGACAATTGACCGGTATTTTTTGCAATTTTTTAACGGATATTTTTTGTTAATTCAGAAATTAGTTGTATCTTTGTATTAGATATCGAAAGATATTTAGCGATTCTACGGATTCGCGCCCGCAGGACGGATTTCCGTTACTGCTCATAAAAATAGGGGTGTAAAAGCCCCTATTTCTTTTTATGAATTAATCTTATTTTTCCTTTCTCATAGACCCACACTTCGTCTATATTGTTTTTAAAGTTTTTATCCCTTAATCTGTTATATATATTCGTTAAAATGTAACGATCGCTACACCCTTTGTTGTTATTTATAATTATTCTTGATGACTGTTTCAATCCTTTTGAAATCATATTGGATATTTTTTCTTTCCGGAATGGTGGTAAGTAACTTTCATATTCATAAAACACACCGTTAATAATTAAATCGGGGCATTTTCTATCATATATTGTTCCTATCAATTTGCCGAACACTTCCTTATATTTCTCATCTTTGAAATGTATATCAGTAGTTATTTTCACATCATCTCCTTTTTGAGCAAAAAATCTTGAAATAGAAATTAAATCACTGTGGTCTTTTTTCTTTTTGTATCCATCTATTATTTCAATTTTTCCGCTGTTTGTGAATTTTTTATACATATTAAATACCGGTTTTTGAATTTCTTTCATAGAAATTCCCACAAAATTAATATTTTCTCTCAAAAGATACGGTAACGTACCACCATTATTTGCCCTTTCAATTCTGTCTTTGTAATTAGCAATCCACTCACGCGCTTTCGGCGGTATATCCTTGATTATTTCGTTTTGCGGAATTTTATCATGAAGAAGAAAATCCGCAAAATCCTCATGCTCCATTACGATAGGAACTGCAAGACAAATACAGAATGGATGCCACCCTGAAAAGATAAAACCTTTCGGATATTTCCCTACCAGCGCATCACAAACAACGCAAGGACGACCATTTCCAGACCGCTTCACTTCGTAACCCAAAACAAAATCAAGCGACTTCCACCGCTCGCAATCACTCACACGATAACCCATATTCGTTTCGGTAGCAGCTACACGCAAGGCATTCATTCGAGAACTGCGATACACACCTTGCCCGGGATTATAGCCTTTCATCGGTTGAGATGGTATAAGTTCTCCCTTTTCATTCCTAATACGCCTAAAACGTTTATCCGGATTCTCTAATAGCTGCCGGAAATCACGACCGATTGCTTCGGCGCTTCTCCCTGTCGCTATTCCACTTTCAAGAAACAGTTCAACGTGTCCTTTGGTCTGTTCAGTTATCTTCCATACGCGATCGGATAAATTCATACCGTTATCCACACGATTTTGCAACGTTCGTAATCCGTCGAGATTTCGAGAAAACATTCCCTCTTTCGCAACATTCGAGAGCGCCATTCCTTTGATGTATCGTTCAACTAACTCATCATTTTTTACGGTAGCTGATATCCATGCCTTTTCCTGGTTTGTCTGTATTTCAGATGTAAGCGCCTTTTTAAGGTCCAACAGGCGCAAGTCAATAAAGTGTTCAATCCCAGAGTTTCGGACCCACACACTATTACGATTGTTTGCATCATGCCACTTGCGCATTTCCGGAGCAATGGTGCGAACAAATTCGTTAAATATAGCATTTACCCGCTTCTCTTGAACGAGCAAGCGGGTAATGTGTCGTTTATCGTGAAAGGATAATTGATCGGAGGACATTAGTCAAAATTTAATCCTGTCATTTGATTGCGTTCGCTTTCTTCTATAGCCTCAGTTTTCATTCGTTCAAGCTCTTTTTGAGCATCTTTTGTAAATGGAGAACGAGCTGTGATTGTTTCTTGACTGTTAATTGGTTTATCGCCGTTAGCTTTTACGAGCACATCGACAATTTCTTTCAAATCGTCTGGCAGAACAGTTGAGAATATTATTTTTGGTTTCGCTTTCTTCAGCGATTCTTTATGTTCTACATTCGTTACGTTTGACATCAATGCACGAACAACAGAAACAGAGCGTTGCACTGCCGGACCAAATATTTCCATTCCTTCGGCAGCTTTCACGAATGCCTCTATAAACATCAGCTCAATAGCGGATCCGGAAAGTGAGCCGATGCCCTTCATATTATTGAAACTCAAATCAGGAGTTGACGAGCCGGAATAAATTTCGTTTCTCAAAGTTTCAAGTTCCAACTTGATACTGTCTATTGATTGCTGCCAAACCAAATATTCAGCATCACCGTGATATTCTTTGCCACTTTCTTCATCTACCTTCATAGGATAAGATATTTGTTTCCCAACCGTATTTTTTGAAGGCAAAGAGCTTTCACCAAAGTTTTTCAGTATCGGATCACCAAAATAATCGTTTGTATCAATCAATCGGCTTATGCGGTTTTCGTAATAGTCAATTGAAGAAGCAGAATCTTCCCACTCCGGCTCATCCTGTTCGGCATACACTACCGTTATTTTTCCGGCAAGGTTGGACTGTGGATATTTTTCAACTATTTGCCAATTTCCTGAAATATCAACGTACAAATATTCTTGTGTGGCAGTTTGAATCCATAAGAAATCGTGTTCCTCTCCATCGATATATACAGCCTTGTAAGTGCGCGTGAATGCGTCCATATCACCGTATTCGTCAAAGTGTGGAAAAAAGTCTCCATTTTTGAGAGATAGGATTTTGGATTTTATTTCTGTAATTTCTTTTCCTTCATCGTCTTTTCCGGGACGTGGGTAAAAGATAATAGCGCCTTTGGTTTCGATTTTTACAATACGAGCCAGTTGATTAAAAACTGACTTCATTTTCAATTTATCATCGAAAATTTCTTTGAACAGTTGAGCTCCATCGCTGTCTTCTGTGAATGATATATTCATTTCACCACCGAATAAAAATGCCGATGCGATGCGAACAATTCGTTTTGGAATATTTGTGTGTACTTTGGCAACTTTCACAGGATTTGTGCCTATTTTCTTCGGAACTTCTTCTCCGTCTTTATCAATAATGGTTTCTGTATCGGAAAAAATATCAATATTTTTGTCTTCACGATTATCAACACTTTCAGCTCGACGGCTTCGAGCACCGCCATATTCCGCAACATATTCCTCTCTATTGCGTTCATTGCGTGAGTCTTTGGTCAATATATCAACCGCTTTCTTGAAATCTTTTAATGCCAATATTTCATCAATGGTCATAACCTTTTTTCGATAAAATATAAAAATGGCGTATTTTTCAATTAGTGGAAAAAGAAATCCCCGCATGACTTGACGCAGGGATTTGAATGTTAAGACAGAGGAATTTATTTAAAAATATTACTTTGTTAAAACAGCAATGTCATTATTTAGTTTCATCTTCTTTTTTTAAATATTCGGATATTTTTGTAACCAACTCCTCCTTATTGTTAATATTCACAAGAACTTTGCTTAAAATTTTAGCAGTTTGAGCGATTTGTGCCCTTTCTTTGTCTTCTGCTTTTTCATAGACACTTTTCAGTTCTATGACGCAGATAAAAATTGCACCTAAAAATGTCAGTATTGGCACATCGGGAATATGCCTACCGACCTGTATATTGATATATGCAATTGTTAACATTTGAAGTACGTCAATAATTGTTATCACAAAAAGCATATTGAAATACTTTGCTATTTTATCTACTGTTCGGCGTAATCCTTCAGATGAACGATATTCACCGCGTGTTTTGGCTTTTCTTATTCCAGCCCAAAGGTCAAGAAATATTGCAATTAACACGAGAAAGTATATAAATGCAAGCATAATGAGAATTGGGAAAGTTAACCTTAACAATTCAGCCAACTCCATGTCAAAAAGTTTCATAATTATAAAATTTTAAATTAAACATTCTTCTATATAATATATAAATCTTCATTTTTTTTGGAAAAAAATATTTCATTCATGCGAATAACCTTCTATTTTCCAAGTAATCCAAATTTTCCTCATTTGTATAGGCCAAAATGAAAAACGATAAATCAAATAGTCACTATCTCAAAACGAAAAACAGAAATTTCAGAAAAACACACGCAAAAAAATAGTGTTCAAATACTTTTTTAAATAGCATTAAACACTGCAAAATAAATGTGTACTTTCCGTTTTTAAGAGGCTTTCCTATATCCAGACAAAGAGCCTTTTGTAATTATTCTTCGGCAATCTTCCGGCTTAACACCTATTAAAATCAGCCGACTAAGTAACTCTTTATTAAAATTCAATATCTCAAATACTGTCATATCCAAATGTTTTTGTACTTTTGCATCGCCAATCGCATATTTGACGTAAAAAACGCCAGAAGCGCGAACGAGAGGTTTTGCCTCCGGTCGTGCGCTTCTGGCGTTAAACGTTTAAAATATGTGATTGGCGTTACTTATTTTGACAGCGGTCGGGGGTTTTTCGTTCCCCTTGCTGATTATATTCTATTCTAATACAGCTTTGGCTTGTACTTTACAAAGCTCCCGGTAATCTTGAAAATCATTCCAGTTAGCAATGTATTCATCGGAACGTTCGTGTTCCGGTTCTATCAGGGAGACCAGGCGATTCGACTGTATCGCACTTTCTGCTGAAGCATCGTATTGCTTACGGATAAGTCCGTTGACAAACTCCGGATAAGTAGCGGATTTTGCTTCAACCAGGGTACCTCCGTCTTCCATATCTCCTGTATAAGAGTAGCCGGGAATGGGAGATGATTTTTCGTTTTCTTCTATTTGCGGAGTATATTCCACGTTTTCTTCATTCAAATAGAGCAAATAATGCTCGTTGTCGTACTTAATAAAAGTTCTTTTTTCGCTGTAAACTTGCTTGTTCATGACTTTTTGTTGTTAATAATCGGAGTCAACAACGTTGTAAAAACAATTTCCTTTGTCCCCGATCGGTTGTTTAATAATTTTTGCCTCACATTCGCACGAAGGTTGTAGACCTCGCACTCCTTTAGTCCATTATTGGGTCTTCCCTGAAGTAGCAGAGAGGAGATGAAAGCATCTCACTCCCATACAAGGACGCATACCTCGAATCCGAGTAAGATGCACCCGAAAGTAAGGACGCATGTGCAGCACCACCCGCCACACGAACACGAAGACCCTGGGAAGTATCTGCATTAGTATAAAATTGATCAGCATAATATGTTGACGAGCTGCCACCGATGAGTGTCGGAAGGGCGCAAAGCCTGTTCATACTTATTTTCATAATATACCCTATTGTCCGCGGACATTCAGTTGCTTTTAACAAGCCGGCTACCGAAGCGTCGTTATAATCGGCATACAAACTTGGTGCGACATAGACTTCTGTTTTTTCGGCGCCGGCATTAATTACTATGCCGCGAACACCTCTATACAAGTGTCCGTAAAAGTTTTTAAGTCCGAAAAATACCGGGATTTTGGCAGCATAAACCGTCGTAGCTCCGTTTGTAATGTTGTAAGAAGCTTCGCCGCAAGCGTCTGCCAATTCAATGCCAGCAGAAGTTGGAATAACCGGATAAGTTCCGTTAAATCCTGTCCAATCCGGCATGTTCGTAACACCATCACCAAGGCCGCCTTGATACAACCCATTGGCATCTTTATTGACATTGAAAGCAGTTTGAATGTTCCGTGTCCCAAAGATTATTCGGAACAAATATTCGGGAACTGCCTGTGCAACATACCAATTTGCCTCCCAACCTTCGCCGCGTTTGCGAGCGTAGGTTCCGAAGGTTTTTATGGCAATCATCGTTGCCGGTTTACCTAATTGCGTTTTATAGGTAGCATCCAATGTGACGTCATTGTTGCCTCCACGATATTTCGCGGCATTGTTTACCACCGAACACAGTATCAGATTATCTCTGTCAACTACCCCGGCGCCAAGAGCAGATGTTCCGCCTTCAGGAACATAATAACACTTCTTTCCAGGTATGGGCGACAATGACACCGCTTCATACCAGTAACCCCCTTCCACCCAGTTGGCATAATAGTGAGCATTCCAGCACCACATATACTGTCCCATTGAACCGTCCAAAGCTGCTACACTTCCATCCGTAAATTTGTAATGGTCGGTTGGAGAAAGTTTACGGCGCTCCCGGTTATCCAATACCAGATAACAACCCAAACCCAAAAGTGAGGGAAGCTCTCGCAGGTAGTCAAGATTACCATACGCCTCGCCAGTAGGAGTTGCCAAGTTTTCATTCCACCGGCGACAGGCATAGCCTTTATTGTTGAAAATACTGCTTGGAAAAAATCCGAACTGGTTCCCTGCGGCATTTTTACCAAATATCTTATCCGCATCGCCAAGCGTAGTAAAATCGAGTAAAGTGTTTAATTCTTTTTTTGCCATGATTTTTATTTTTAATTAGTTCTTACAAATATTTCAAAAAAGCAAACTTTTTGCGCGTTTGAACATAGTTTGAATAGCGTTCAAACGTATAAGCTTCACGTTCAAAGGATATATTATGATAGCTTTTTCTGCCATATCTAAACAGTTTAATCAGCCATTCAAAAAGATACCACAGATAAAATGGAACATACCACAACTCTTTCATTTGTGCCGTATGGATGGATTCATGGCGGATTGTGCGCTCGCTAATAACTTCACCTTTTCGGGCGAAGATTATGCCGAATAGATTAATGGCTGTAAAACCTTTAAATGGTATAATGTTGTTGTAAATTGTTTTCATTTTATTTATTTTTTAATTCTTTTAAAAAACAGTAACTTAAATACCTACTTTTAACGTTTCTCCATCCCGCCAAAGCACTCCAATATTTTGTCCTGCAGGTGGTCGAGATATTGGTAAATTTTTCATTGTAACTCCACCCCCTTGATATGCTGTAAATGATATATCAGTCGTTCCATTTGCAAGTTTTCGATATAATGTCAATTGCAATGGAGAAACTATAGTATTCCATTCTTCGCCACCTGTACCAACTTTTGTTTTCATGAAAATTCTGGCAAATTCATGATTTCCTGTAATTGCATTATCAAATGTTATATTCAATATTTCATCACCTACTGCATTATAAATAGTGATATTTGCATTTGCATTATCAATTACAACACGCCTGCCACTTGCAGAAGTTTCAAACTTTCCTCTATAAGTAATATTTCCGTTTGCATCCCAAACCACATTGCCATTTGCTAATTGCCCGCTTCCATCTTTATTTAAAAGTATTTTTCCATTTGCAATTGAAATTTTACCGTTAAATTCACCATCAGTTGCTTTTATATAGCCTTTTAAAAAATCAATCAGGATATTAGGATGAAATGTGCCGTTTTCATTTCCGGCGGCATCTTCCGAATAGGCGGTATAATTATTGACTGCCCCACCGGAATTGTTTACGCCCCACTGACTCATCAGTTTATTATTCCAAAATACGCCGCCGGCAATCAAGGCAAAATTTGCCAACAATACTTTGGTAGCAATTACGTCATATTTTCCAAGTGTATGCCAATTTACTTCACCGGCTTGAGTATCCGCAAGAGGATTGCTGCCGCCGGTAACACTTGCTTTTTTCGGCTCGTAGGCATATTCATTATAGACGACATAATGAATGACATCGTCAGTTCTGATGTAAGTTTCCAGATTGTTCCATTCTCCACGGAAGAAGTAAATAGCTCCTTTGGCTCCGGCCGGGCCAATGGCGCCGTCAAACACAGCCTCAATAATTATTTCGCAAACGGTAACATCGCTGTCATCAATTGCTCTTAATCGGTATCGTGTGTAGGTACTACTGGTGCCAATTGTTATCATATACCGCTTAGAATATATTGTCGCAGCCGTCCACGATGTTCCGTTATATCTTTCCAGTGAAAACCGGAATTCATTACAATCAGCCGTTACACCGGAACCTACTTTCTTTTTACAACTTACGTTAAACGATGCTGTATTGGTAACTTTAGCTGTGTCGTAATGAATAATTGGCGTATCGGTTTCCATCCAGTACTGAACGGCGGCATCGCCATCTTTTCCATTTTGACCGTCTTTACCATTCGACCCATCCGTACCGTCAATAATGACCGGAACTCGTTTTGAATCCAGCAAGTCAGCATCTAACCACGTAGAATTATTTACAAATAATTGCGCATCGACCCATTCGGTAGTGCTATCAATGGTATAAGACTTGGTTGTCCAGTTGATAGAATTTTCCCACGAACCATTACTTTTCCTGACTCGCATTTTAACGCCGCTGTTATCGAATGCAGGTTGAGTTTGTTTACCGCCTTCTACTTTATAGACAGAAAAAGTAATAGTTGAAGGGGTGCAAACACCGGCTTTACTTTTCTTTACAATATCGACAGACGGAATGATACGGTAAACGACCGCCTTTTCAGGGTCTTCCTTAAACGAAATATATGCAACTCCTTTTACTTTCATAATCAGTTGGATTGTGCTGTAATAATCAATGTCATATTTCCATTGGCAGCAATGCCGTGAGCATAAGTAACAGCGAAGTTTGCCCCGGCGCCGGCGGCAATTTGCTGATACTTGCTGTTCGTCAGCAAATAAGAGAATGTAAAACCGGCAACAGGCGTCATGCTTGTATCGCCACGCTTGCAAACTTGCGGATAGTAGGTTATCAGTTTGTTAGCCGAACTGATTTCTTCGTCTCCGTCCGGATTGGGAACAACAACCAGCGGATCGGTTTCGTCATATACCGGTATGGTTGCGTTTCCGACCGTACTTCCCGATATAAAAAACTCACATTTATACAGTTCCTGCGTGTCGATATCGGTAGCCGTTACGGTAATGGCTTTTGTTGTTTTATTGATGTCAGTCCAAGCGTTACCATTTGCCTTGTACCATTTGTAAGTTACACCGGTAGAAACATCCTGTCCGCCGCGTGTCAACGAAGCTGTCAAAGTTAGCGAAGCCGTGTTGCTGTCAATTACACCACCGTCATTGACTGAAATATAACCGATATACGGATCACCTTCCACTTCCTCGATGCGGATGTCGATAGATGCGGAAACGGCAGAGCGGAAGCCTGTGTCTACAGTTGCGCTGAACTCAATAACATCCGCATTGATATTTCCTGCTGATGCAAGGTTTTTGCAAATAGTCAGAGTCGGAACGAGCGTGTCGCCATCCACTTTTTTACTTTCTTTTTTGAATGTCCCGGCGGCAATGCTTCCCATGACTGTTGACAGATTGCCGGTAAACGGTATGACAGTTCCGTTGTATTTCCATACTTCGCTTCCGGATTCAGGCTCTATCCGGGAATCAGTCAAGCTGCTTCGTACAACCGGATAAATGGTCGGCTGATTAGCCGCCTGCGTCCAGTCCGGAGTAACAACTGTTGTTCCTTTTTTCAAATATTGCTCAAGCGGCATTGTTGCCCGCAGGCTTGTATTGATTGTGTCGCCTTGTTTTACGAATGTAATCGTGGCGCTTCCCTTTACTGTACTCATGTTTTTTGAATTAAATGATTAAACATATTGCTGCAAACAATCCACCGGCTATGGTTACAGCCCAATCTACCCAATCAAAACCTTTGTAAACTACTTGGTCTCTGATTTCTTTTGCCAAACCGAATAGGAAAGTAACTCCAAGTGATAACCATAGAGGGAAAAAGATTTGAAACAACAGGCAGATAATCATGCCTGCCAAGAAATGATATACTTTATCATTATTCTTTGTGATTAAATTGATAATTTTTTGATACATGACTTTATTTTTTTAATTGTTTTAATGCTTCTGTTTGTGTTAATATTTTGCCGCCGAGACGGGATACTTTTTCTTCTAATGTTTCGTCAGGCTCGCCAATGGCTGCCAAATCACTTTGATTAAGAATTACATTCCCTTTTTTGTCGACCTTCCGGTATTTTGCCAAACCTAACTTTTCTGCTTCCACATACGGAAGACTTATATATTTAAAATCCATATTTTTAATATTATAGTGTTAATATTTCGCCATTGATTGCCAATGTGTCGCTTCCGATAGTTACCGGGCCAAGTGCTTTTTTTTCGTCTACCTCAAAAGCCAAATGTGCGCCATTTTTATAATCATTGCGAGGAATAATCGCTTCAATTCCGTAGCCGATCACTCGCCAGTTCGCACCGAACACCTGACTTTTCAAACTCCATTTTAAGTCAAATTTCTCGATAGGATTGTCGACTGTTTTTCCTTTGGCAGTTACAATTCCTTCGCTTTTGATTTCCAGAGCCAGCGGGGAAACCTGAGAGGAGCCATTTACAAAATAATCGTAATCCCACTGCGAGTAACAGCGATTAATGGTTGTTTCCTTTATTTGACATTTGAGGGTAGGCTGTGCGGGGGCTACCGTATTAGGAGCGATATATTCCGACTTGCAGCGAATAAGCACTTTACCGTCAATATATCGCGGGTCGATTGTTATTGTTGGAGTATTTTGTCCCGACTCATAAAAAAGGTCTGTTTCCGGATCAATTAATCGTTCCACTTTGTTTTCGACTACATACCACCAAAATGCGCGACGTTCCGCTCCAACTTCGTTACCTGCCAAACGCAATATTGCGGTAACCGTTCTGAGTCCGGATTCGGTTAGCGGGTCAAATGTCCAGCTACCCGGCTTATCTAATTCGAGCGTTACCGGCATTTCCAAAAGCGAAGTAGTGCTTAATGTTTTTGTTTCGTGAACTCGTATAACATTGCTTGTTCGGGGGTCAAGATAGTTAGCCGTAAAAATCAGCGTGAGTGGAGACATATAAGACACGTTCTTGCTTACGATAAGCGCACCATTTGAGCCTATCTCGTAGCCGTTTTGTCCCGAAATAATCAGATTGGCCGGCGCTTCACTGTTTTCGTACCAACGAATATCTACAAGGGAAGATTCGTGGTGTCCACTTTCTATTACGCTGTTGTTGTCTTGAATATAAAATGCCGGTTCGATAACCAACGGTGTAATCTGCCGGTCGGGAATATAAGTGTCCGTTTCTGCCGAATGCACCTGAAGCAAAGAGCCGCCTTTAACCACAAGGCTAAATGCTTCATGAAGCGGATCGTACTGTATGTTAAGTTTTTTTACTTTTTTCATCTTAAAAACTGATTGATTCCGTTAATAATAAATTGCCGTCTCTCACATACGCCTCGCAGGTAAATACTCCGCTCACTCCATTCATGTCGGCATCCGTAATATGCACCGATTCAGCGTTGCCACTGTGAGTGTTGTTCCATATTGTATCGCTCACCACATCGCCGGTTGTGCGCGTCCATTTCCAGTCGACAGCCAAAATACTCGCTGTTATATTGGTTACACCACGTTTGACAACAGCTATTAAAGTTGTATCCATTCTTCCCCACAGGAATGATTCTCCGTTGGTACTGTAAATAGTAAGTGTCAGTTCCGTATCTCCGGCAACAAGCAACCAGTCTGTCGAATTATATGCCGGTCGCTCGGTTGTTCCTTCATTAATACACCGGTATTTGCAGGAATCACAATAAACTTCATCCTGATACTGCGTATTGCACAGGTATGGATCCTGTGGATTTTCAGTCCACAAACCTCTGTCCCTGATAATTTTTACCGGATTGCCCTGGTT
>Ga0123354_10001475_pt1 | contig 28722 bp, 8 predicted proteins | sample TergutLab28metaG_2_FD_97872 | JGI IMG/M metagenome (GOLD analysis project Ga0123354, IMG submission 97872) | Labiotermes labralis P4 segment gut microbial communities from Petit-Saut dam, French Guiana - Lab288 P4 | ecosystem: Host-associated > Arthropoda: Insects > Digestive system > Gut ... | reverse complement strand
CGTATGGGTGAGGAGAGGGGGGCGTATAGGGTCTTGGTGGGGAAACCAGAGGGAAAGAGACCACTGGGGAGACCTAGGCATAGATGGGTGGATAATATTAGGAATGATCTCCAGGAGGTGGGATGTGGGTATATGGACTGGATTGGGCTGGACCAGGATAGGGACAGGTGGCGGAGGCTTGTGAGTGCGGTAATGAACCTTCGGGTTCCATGAAATGCGGGGAATTTCTAGACTAGCTGCAAACCTGTTAGCTTCTCAAGAAGGACTCTGCACCATGAAGTAAGTAAGGCCTAGACATAAAATTTGTCATTTTTCAAGTTGATTCTTCTAAACTGACATCATTTAAGAAGTGGCAGCATGCAATGCAGACTCCTTCCAGTTAGCTCAGAGCGACAGAGAGAAATACAACGTGGTGGTCCAGGGCGACACCCACTGCTCCTGTATTGTTTTACACCAGGAACCCTCAGGGGACAGTTTTAGAGGGGACAGTGAAAAATGGCACTGCATACAGCAGTAGACCATCCATTTGGTGTGGGTTTGTACACGCTGCCTTCTAGATATTTTAAACACACAATCTTTCTAACTTAGAAACACTTTGCTTCGTTTGGAAGAAATGCCAGTCCTGTATGGTGGTCCATATGGTTTGAATAATGTATTCCAGTGGAATATACGTCCTTTCCATTGTGTTCCTCCGCATTTTGTTTAAAACCTCTCATTACAAGGCTGCAAAATGGCAATGACTGCAGATCTAATTAGGACACCTAGTGTAAAGCCTAATAATGTCCTTAGTAAACTGTTGTAAAAATACAAGTTATATTTTGCTTGATTTCCAAGTTTCTTTTTTCTTTTTCAATAATATTACTTCAAACAATTGACCTTTTTGGCGTAAATTAATATCAAACTAATGTTCAGACATTACACTGTGCCTTGTGCCTTAGCACAGTCCGGTTTGTTGGCAGAAATGTTACAGATTTTGGGTGGCCTATATCGGGATGATTCTCATACGGAATGCACTTTGTGTAAGGATTCATCTGCAACGAGGTAAATTTATCCCCCCCCCTCCTCCCCCAAGTAAACATAACATTGCTGTTGTGTTATGGCAGCTTCGTATAATGCTTGGCGGGAGCGTTATTATTGCCGCGAGGAACATCTCCCGGTACAGCACTGACAGCAAGAAGACATGACTAGTTCATGATGTAACAGAAAACTGAATAAATATTATTCCACAGAACAGTGCAGAGACCTCCGTCACACAAGCACTTCTGTCGTCTGTGGTGTAACAGCGACATATACCAGATGGCTATGATTCCAGGCATGCCAATGTTAGGAAAATGAAATCCACCAGTTCTAGTTTCTTAAAAACTTCAGGTTTCACTGCGAATAAAATTTACAAACTGTCCTCGGGCAGTCATTTCGTCACCTATTCGTAATTAATGTAGTGCATCTCCGCTGAAAATTTTATTGTTGTTAATTTCTTCTTTACTGTTTTGCGAGGAAATTAATTTACGTTTTATGCATCTGTGTGTTGACACGTTAAACTGATGCCAGCCATTTTGTGACTTTTCTTTCACCGAAAAGCTCTACTTAATATTAGAATCATATGAAACTAAAATCTTCCATCAGTCAATCATATTTAATAGGCAGTAAAGGTGTATGAATCTTTATAATTTAAAACTTACCACCTACACGCAACAACGCCGTCAGTCTCCGATGGTGGAAGGAGATACGTCTCCCGAAACGTCGAATTATCTTGCGGTTTCAAAAGCAGAAACTGTCGCCGTGAAAGCTGCGGGATTTGTTACACTTTCGTTATCTCATTTTGCTTCCTTCGTCAGTCATTTCGCATACAGCAACTGCTTTAAAGCGGATTACACAATCTTGGCTTCGTAGTCCACATTCCACACAAAAAATTTAGATGTTAATTTGAAACTCTTAACTTAGAGAGATAAAAATATGTACACAAATCTTGAGTTGAATTCGGATGAGGAATATAATTAGAGAGAAACAAATCTAAACGGAATAAATAAGAGAAAACAGATGATATAGCAGTTGTGAAAACGCAGTTAACCCTTATCCTGCTAACGTGGAGAATATGGTGAGCTCCTAATAACTCCAGCAAATGGAAAATAGGTTTAACTCGGCGTTTAGAGGGTTAATAGTAGATCAATTTCACGATATTATTGGCATTAAATATACAGAAATTTGAGTGGAATTGATTAATTAATTATATATGTGTCACTGAACAACAAACCTTCCTTCACTCTTCAATTTATTTCCAACTGTAGAATCTACTGCCTGGTGCTTTTTTTATTTCATTCCCTGTAGTTGGTACTGGGATGCATCTGGCGGAATCCTTAAACACGTATTAGGGACTTTAACCTGTATACATGTAACACACGCCAACAACCCAAATGGTACGACTTATGGGTTAGCTGAAAGGTTCCAGACTTCACGCTTCTAAATAAACACTTACAATGTCGTCAGCTAGCGTTTAACTATATATTCTGGTGTATTCTGCTGTGACCAGGTGGCGTTTCTTATCCCACTTTCCTGACTTTGTGTGGCAAGGTAGGCTTATGTTATAATACCCGTGTTTCCGTGTGTCTGTGCACCTACATTTAAATTACATGATGGGTTTTCATTAAATACGGTTCTAGCTTCCTCTCTCTAAAACTATCGAATTGATGTAACGCTCGATCTTCTTACCTGTACTCGAGAGATGTTGGGCTCGAATCTCGAGCATGAAACCAACTACCTTAAATGGGGACAAATTCCAGGATTTAGGACTCTATCGATTACAGCACAATTGACTAAAACTTTCCAATATAGCTTTAATCAGTAATTCTACTACATAATGTAATATATTCCATCTACACACAACTATAAATCAGCATAGTGATATTGTATATACTCAGATTACATTAAGGCAACATGTTTCGATCGTAAGACGGTTATCATCAGGCCAATAAAGAACACTTTTTAAGGTACAACAGAGTGAGCACTTAATGGGATCCCATTGAGTGCTCACTGTGTTGTACCTTAAAAAGTGTTCTTTATTGGCCTGATGATGACCGTCTTACGATCGAAACATGTTGCCTTAATGTAATCTGAGTATATACAATATCACTATGCTGATATATATTTGTGTATAGACGGAATATATTACATTATATAATTTTGTTACTACACAACGGGATGGCCTCTGTCAAATAATTCTACTATTCGACGCCTTGTGAGTAATGGCATTGTCTTGACATAAAGCACAATTAAAAATAAGCATTGTTATTAAAAGGCACCTATCATCTGTCATTTTGTATGCACGTCCGCAAAACAATTGCTAACAGTGACACTTACATATTATGTGTCAGGGTTTTGACTAAAATTGCTCCATCAAACTCAGTTTTTGCTAAAGCCGGACAAATGTAACGGGCACCTTTCATGAAGACCCACATACATTTGTATTGTTCTCAGTACCTTTCCGGTTGATAAAACTTTCAGTTACGAGTTGTAGATAAAGTCAAAACATAATTTCTTGTCATTTGCAAGAAACACTGTAGAACCAGATAGGCTGTAAATAATATGGCGTTACATAGATGTGATTTGCGTGACGGATAATTGGGACGAAAATGCAAAACCGTAATATTTAATACCCATTAATTTATACTTGACTAACTCTGTCTGATGTGGTAAATAAGTTTTGAGGTCAGGCGTAACGACAAATGAGAAACTACACGACTTACATGTCATTATGATCTGATAAGCCGCACTGTATTTATACACGTATAGCAGATCGTGAGAGCGATAAGTCCTTTTCAAGGGATTGTTTCTTCCCTTTTTTGAATGGCAGTCAAATATAAGAATATGGAAGTAAATTCATCATGAGATTAAATGAGTTGAAATAAAATTTCTTTCCAAATTTAGTACTCGTTATTTGTTTAATTCTGTTTCCTGCTAAGTGAAAGTTTGATTAAAAGCGGATATGTGAATACGCCAGACAGCGACGAGTGTACTTGTGTATAATGTCATTGATAACCCGATGTAGCCATGAAGTAAAATGGGAATTACTTCTTGTGGCTTACAATGATCGATTTGATAATGTATGTGTACAGACAAATAGATTATGAATATGTCTAAAACTTTTGTACGAATTAATCTTTCAAGTTAATAACTATAAAATATTTAGATCGGGTGAATTTTTGAGGTTATGACCGATAAATTTAAAAACGACATAGTCAAAGTAGGTACACGTATATAATATATTCTTTGAATAACTATAATAACATATAGTATGAGATCCTAATAATAGTTGCGCACACAAATAAAATATTCTTTAAAGAACTATAATAACAAACACTAGCAGATCCTAATAATAGTTGCTTACACAAATAATACACTCATTAAAGAACTTACTTACTCCATGGTGCAGAGTCCTTCTTGAGAAGCTAACTGGTTTGCAGCTAGTCAAGAAATTCCCCTCATTTCACGGAATATGAAGGCTCATTACCGCACTCACAAGCCTCCGCCACCCGTCCCTATCCTAGGCCAACCCAATCCAGGCCATATACCCACATCCCACCTCCTGGAAATCCATCCTAATATTATCCACCCATCTACGCCTAGGTCTCCCCAGTGGTCTCTTTCCTTCTGGTTTCCCCACCAAGACCCTATAAGCCCCCCTCTCCTCACCCATACGCGCCACATGTCCAGCCCATCTTATTCTTCTAGATTTTATCACCCGCACAATATTGCGTGAGGAGTACAGATCATTTAGCTCCTCGTTATGCAATCTCCTCCATTCCCCCGTTACCTCGTCCCTCCTAGGTCCAAATATCTCATTAAAGAACTATAATAACAAATAGCAGCAGATCCTAATAATAGTTGCTTACGCAAATAAGACACTCATTAAGGAACTACAATAACATACAGTAGCATATCCAAATAATAGTTACATTCAGTACAGTATCGACCCCTGCGAAAAGTAAACACTACGGTGACCACACAGTGGACTAAATGTTGTAACAATATGGAACAGTTTCAGCATGCAAATTTCAAGACGCGACTCAACGTCGTGTTATCCGTACGTTTCTTACCTTGTTAAATTCCTACCAACAGTAATAACAAGGCTGATTTCTTTCGTCGAAGCCTTCGTAGCCCTACTTGTTGGAGGATGTTAGCACTTCCAGTGACAAAAATTTTTGAACACAAGGTATAACCTTCTTAAGATCTCACACCTGAGCTACGAAACGTACAAAATCTGCGAGCCTACTTAACTTTGTTTTTTATGGTAATAATTGTTGATTGAAGGGGGCGCTAGTGACTCTTTAATGTACAGTCTTTATTTTTCATGTGATAACTTGTTTTAATGGAATGCGCAGACTTGATAAGATCATAAACTTGTAATGCAGAGTTTTCCCTGCCAACGTCATGAAGGCGTATAGGGAGCACAGGAATGTAGCTCCACCCATTCTTATCATCTGCATTAGATGGAGGTGTTTCGTTAACTTCACACCCCTGTCGCTTTAACCCCAGGGAAGACCCCTGCTACCCACTGAATCATAAGCTCTTTGGGTCTCAGAGCCAATCTAGACCTTTTCACAGAAGAGAAAAATCTTGCCCTCCGCGGGGTTCGAACTTCGGACTCTCCAGCACCTTATATTTGTAAGCTACAGAACTTATATAAACTTACTTAACTATCGGTTTATGATAATAATCGATGAACCGTTTAGGCTAGGCGTGTGGATTTCTGTGTCGAAGTAGGACATTAGCATGACTGTCTGAAACTGAATACGAAATTTATTCATTTAGCTCCTTAATTACAGACCTAACGGTTGCTTAATGCTTCATTATTACTTACTTACTTACTTACTCCATGGTGCAGAGTCCTTCTTGAAAAGCTAACTGGTTTGCAGCTAGTCAAGAAATTCCCCGCATTTCACGGAACCCGAAGGTTCATTAACGCACTCACTAGCGTCCGCCACCTATCTCTATCCTGGTCCCGCCCAATCCAGTCCATATACCCACATCCTACCTCCTGGAGATCCATCCTAATATTATCCACCCATCTACGCCTAGGTCTCCCCAGTGGTCTCTTTCCCTCCGGCTTCCCCATCAAGACCCTATACACCCCCCTCTCCTCACCCATACGCGCCAAATGCCCAGTCCATCTCATTCTTCTCGATTTTATCACCCGCACAATATTGGGTGAGGAGTACAAATCGTTTAGCTCCTCGTTATGCATTATTATATATTACAAATTTGACGTACGAAACCTTCTTTGTTACTAGTGTAAACATGTGGTCTGCTGAAGTGTATATCTACGTTGTGTAACTTTTCATTTAAAACTTATGAGAGTAACGAACTGAAGCATTCAGAACAAGTAAGCGCCAGGAGTTGCCTGTGTTAGCTGTAGCTGTATTTTGGACGTTGTAAGAAACAGGGAGGCCTACTCGTTACAAGTCCTCCTGGAATCCTGTTTTATGCCCTTCTGACGTAATGCACTTCAGTCCTGTCATGTACCTAATGCTCTATAAATATGCAACACACGGGATCCGGATTCGTCGTTTCAGTTGAGAGATGGAATGCAGAGTGGAAATTTTTTACTCCGCATCTTTAGTGTAAATCTTTATGAAAAGGATAGGTAGGTATCATGGCTTAGGCTACTGAACCAAGCCGTGTAGGTCCTATGTATACGGGTTTACACTGAGGAAGACTGGATAAAGTGAAATTTGATCCATTAAGTGACATCTTTAGAGCCGCAATGGGTCCTCCTTTTATGCACTTCCTGAAAGAAATATGATAACATTTTGTATATACTGGAAGTATTGCAATTCATTCAATGTATTTCTTAACATATATCCACAAAGCTATCTTCATGGACCCTCGAATTACCTGGCCGAACGGAGCAATTGTAGAGGCGTCCCTTCAACAAGTGATATAGGTAACCTCTAATAATGTGTGACGTGGAGGGTTTTGTTTGAATTGCTCGTGGTTTAACGCTAGGTTGTTTGTATTTTGTTAGATATTTGATGCTATTTTCTCTATCAGAAAGGATCTGACCACAATGGGTTAGTGACAAATACATAATGGAGATACAGCTTTATGACTGATAGCATAAAACATCGCTGTAGCTTTTACTAATCACTTAACGATCAATGCAAAAGTAAGAAGGTAAGTTGTTCCTGCGAATAATTAAACACTATGATAAAGCAAAAGATAGAGTCTCTGTGCACGCCATGAAGGCGTATGGAGAAGTGCATGTACAACTCCACTCATACTTAAACGCTGTTACTAGTTGCAAGTAAATTGTCATATTCGAGTTCAGGCCTCTTTACCCCAAATTGTTTAAACACTATGCAAATCGCATTTAAAATATTCCTTGTAAGTCATCAGTTACAAAAGTGGTGACAATGCGAATCTTAGACGGATTTTTAACAGTGAACATGAAAAGGGTAGCATCCGTGTTCAAGAATTAGGGTTTAGGAAAATAAAATAAATAAATAAATAGACAAACAAAGGAGTTATTTATTACTAGAATTATACGCTGTGAAGAAGTTTCAATGCAAACAGACTCTAAACTTTAGTAAATCATTATATTCCAAAGAATAAAAATTGTCTTTGTTCACTGTTTTTCCAGGTTTTAAATATAATTAACTACCCCTGAATTTAAATAAAATAATAGCCCCATAGGCAATAAATTTAGTGACATTATTTGCTGTTAGGGTGATTTTTAAGTCTGAAGTTGGCGATATGTGTAGAAAACGTGCAGGCTACACGAAAGGGTTTTTAATTTTTGGAATACTAATTAACTAGCTAATTTAGTTTCAACGCGTGAATAATAATAGAATGAAAGTTAGGCTAATAGTTTAAAGAAATTGTGGGTTGGATTCAAATGGCTGAACAAAGTGTCACTGACTCAAGGAAGGCCATATATCACAACTTTGTCCATTAATAACTTAAGGTTCACCGGTAAATTTATATATCATCAAATCTAACATTAATAACCTCTTCATTTTACCACACAGCATATTTGTGTGTTTTACATCATTCTTGTAATAAAACCCTGTTTTTCCCCCATTAACTGCATTAACCGTCTTTTTCCTATATTGGACAAGGACTATGTTCCTTGTGGGTTAGGAACTGAATGTTTATATGTAATTCAGATGGACAACAGTCTTCAGAACTTTAAGACACTTGCTTACGAATCGTTCAAACTTTAAGGTGGACTTTAACCTTTTGGCGCCGGAATTATTTTTTTAAATTTTAGCACATCCTGTATATAAAATGTGAATAACACAGGAACCAAATACGTTAGAATTATGAAACAAACTGCATTTTGAAGAGCAAAAAAGGAGAGTATATACCATGTTTAAAATATTCAGTACCTATATTTGTTGAATAAATATATAAAATGCAACTTTAGAGTTTAGAGGTGCCATACGACCACTATAGTTGACATTAGGCGTCAAAAGGTTAAACAAACGAGACGTTGGCGGGATTGTTCTAGCTCAGAAAGGGTCCAGCGCCAGGCTGTTGTCTAATGAACATTAAGTTCGAAACAAAGACGATAACTTTCTTGACTGGTTAAACGACTATCAGTTTTTAAGTACCCTATTTTACTCATTTAATTTTTTCCTATGAATATTATATTCCTCTTCGCGACGCAATTTGAAGTTGGCAGTTCAAATGACAGGCGCACTGCAGTTGTGTCACTGTTTCACCGAACAGCTAAGACAGTATGTGTATAACTGTAGATGACCTTTGACCCGTGGCGCCGTGACTGAGCTGTCCTCTCATGAGTTACGGGCTGGGAATCTCGTCTACGCTCTCTCTGTTGGCTGCACATACACGTACATAGCAGCGACTGGTAAGCCTGCCCTCCCCCCCTCCCAGAATTCTTCTAGACCACCACATTTCAAATAAAACTTACAGATCTACTGAAGATTAACATATGAATCCAAATGCTTTAATGGCAGTTTCTCTGTGGTCTAATTGACTTTGGTTTTTAAACTGTACGTAAATGCGTGGGCCTCATCTCCACTACAATGCAAATACGTTGCAGCATAACACATTGTTATGTTACCTCTCACGTTGCCACGTTGATTACAGTTTTGCCACACTTATCACCACCGCCTCTTTTATTTTCTATAACCCTATGTTTCTCTGTTGTTACTTCTATTTTCACCAAACGTTTATTTTCTGTTTTGTTCCTTCATTATTCCTTTTCGACCCCTTAAACTCATTTAATGTCTAGTCTGTGGCAGGACCTATATATATAGTAAAAAAAAAAATCTGATGTTCACAAAACTCGCGTATTTAACATTATGGTTGGATGTTTACTTTGTTTTTGACTCTCATAAATTTTATATTACCACTAATAATATTAACCTTCAATTTTCTGTCAGGCAGGTAAAGCTTTTCCTGATTTTTAAGCTGCAGATAAAATATAGACCTATTTTGAATTGCCCTGTATGTAAACGTTTACCTTTGAGCAGGAATTTAAACATTTGAGGGCTAAGCAAATTGAATGTACTTTCCTGTCCAGTCCTCCCGAACTGTCGAAGGAGCGTTGCTTTGCTTAAATTTTCAAAGACTTAGCCCGCTGTCCTTCTGGTAAGCATAGGTTTAGAGATGAAGATGAGTATGGAACACTTGTAGAATAATAATGAGAGATAAAGAAGGAAGTGCTCGGAGAAAAGAATGTTCCATTGCCACTATTTCCACCACAAATATCGCATGGGATGACCCATGATTGAACACTGCTTCTGGCGAGAGAATCAGGCGGCTAGCCGGCTGATTCATGGCACGGCCGTAGGGCTGATATCGGTCTGCGCCGCTCGCTCTGAGCACAAAACCCTCCCCAGTCAAAATGAAAGACAATTGTTGAGTGATTTGCTTAATTTCGCACGCCAAGTTAAATTTAATAAAAGATATTCGAGTTTGCGCGGGTTCGATTTCAGATGGTGTCATTGGAATATTTAACTGACGTAATCCTTCCGGCCGCATTATGGTTCTCGGGTAGACTCAGCCCCTAACAGTAAAGAGTACCATGAAAGTCTCCTGGGGGTAAATGTGACTGGTGAATAGAGCTGACAACCTTACCACTTTCATGTGCTGCTGAATGTCATGAAATCTGGGAACCTGAAAGTTCCGTCACCGTATGGGCCTGTATTAGGACAGTACAGGGATTGCCGTACGTTTACATTTAAATTTAAAACTTTGTCGCACATATATTATATGTGAATATTCTATTGGGAATCTTACATCAGTTGACGTTGTGAATAGTCAGAAGAGTATAGAATGGTAAACTCCAGCCTCCCCTTTATCTCTCATTTTAGGTATTCTGCTAATAATTGACATAATTGTATTTCAGTTATAATTTCATGAAATTGAAGTATATTTCTTGAAAAAGAGTGCAAAGTTTTCACTGATTTTTCTCATTAATCAAAAATATTGAACTTTCTGTAAACTAAATTTTAATTTATTACTATATGAACTTCATTTCTGATTAATTACTTAACAGTAATTCTAGTCCTTTTTTTGATTTCATACAAAATAACAGTTCCTTGAAAAATTAAAACTTTCGCTAATAATTGTTTTGCGACCCCCGCAAGGTTTTAAGGATTTTCCAGTAGCCCTTGAACAGTGAATAGTTGTTCATCACTGATTCAAACAGTTAATGGACTTGTAACATAAATCTGTACATTAAATACTGCACTATTTGGAAGTTTATTGCTGAGAAGTTGAAGCTTCGCGAATTTCGGTACTGGATGGAGGTGACTTACAAGTACTCGGGGAAGAAATCTCCGGTATCCATTTGTTAGAGATTGTTGGCCAGGAACATTGCTAAAGAAAAGGAAATCAGTTTCCAGTTGTGTGGTCTGTAGCCTATCGCTTTATTTCAAGGCTGTCATGGCTCATGTTAGCTTGAAGTAACGTCGTTGAGGAAAATGAAGGAGTTACCTGTGATCATTTTGGAATCCAGTGTGGTCTTGATATGGAAAGAGTGCCTTTTAATTGTTGTACTCATAGTACAATACAATTTTTTCGGCAGTTTTGAGATTTTCGAGCGAAATGTGTCTTAAAAATATTTTAAAATTAACCTCTTCAATGGATGATTTTGAAGGATTGTAACCTATGCAAATAAATTGGAAAGCAAGCAAACTAGGGGCATTCCTACTCATTGCCACGAAAAAAAAATCTTCAGCAAAGAAAATTCTGTCATCAAATCCTCATCCTATATTCTTCCAGTAATGAGGCAGACAATGTTTCACACTTATACAATCAAACATTTTAAGTCAGATTTAGGTTTCTCACGGTGGGTATTGTGGGATGTGACGTCTGTTGGTTTGTAGATGCGTAAGACTATTTACCAATATTTTAGAGGACTCCAGGAATCCATCAGTATATACCAGGCCACATTTTGTCTTATTCCAGAAAATGTATATCACAAATATATACTATAAATGTAGAAGTGAAAAGTCAATGATGTCCGTCTGCAAGTTATGACGTCATGTGGTGGAGTAGATGTGTGACATTTGTTCTTAAACTCGACTCGAAGTGATATAGGGAAGTAGCTTCACGTTGCGGCTGCTTTACCTCTAGGGAAGAAGTCAATGACTACGAGGCTGGATGGAACCCACACTCGGTCAAGACGCTTGGAGAAGAGAGAAATCTCCGGAAAGAGTCTTTTCAGATATCCAGAAAGCGAGATTTCCTAAACGGAATGGTAGGAAGAACTCTATTTGGGTTTGATCTATATTACAACATGCCTTATTTAAATATTCAATTTTTTTTGTATTAGAACACACTTTTAGTTAGGTATTAGGGAAAGTTGCAATCATGAAGTTTTCCCAAGCATAAACTATCCATTTAGAAAATTAGCACCTTTTTTTTTTATATATTAAAAGGATTTGCGATTTAAGGAAGTTTGCATTACGAGACTTTTCTAGGAGTAAAGCTGCCACATACACCAAAACGTAGGCATGATTATAATTAGCTTGCCTTTTATTTCAGTTGGGACTTTTGTACCAAAAAACGATTTAAATTCCTGAATAATTCTAAACTTCCCTAAGAAACAGCTTCTTTGCTCGGGGGATACAAAGAGTGATTCTTTTTTGCTGCATTTCCTTATTGTTTATATCACCACGTGTGCAGGAGACTGTAACACTATCTTGTGGCACTCATCTTTTTTCTGTTGCTTGGAAAGGCTGTGTGTCCTTTATCATGGCCCTCCTTAGCACCGGTCCTCCTTCGCCATAGCTACTGGGTTTCTCCCTCCACTCCCTCCATTTACTAACTCATATTTCACCTCAGACTCTTGTATAGACGGTTTACTTTTTGCTGGGCTTCGTGGAGACCATAGAGATATGAGAGACTGCTGTGCAGATTTTACCTCGTCCGCTTAACGAGTTTGCCTAGCAAATAATTATCGTGTTTGTGTGCGTGCCTGTTTAGTACAGGGCAAATGAACAAGAACAGTCATATAATTAATGTAAGTTTGTCCATGGCCTTGGTTGCTCAAAGCCTGTCACGTGATCGCGATGGCGAAGGGAGCGAAAACCTTTTTTACTTCTACTGGCTTGTAAGGAAAGGTATTGGCTTCAAATTAGTTCTATCACTCGTATAAAAAACATTGCCTTCGTATAAGTACTGTATGATATATTTTAGGTCATTTGTATAATATTACAATTTGGTTTAAGGAATTGGGGCGTGTGGGCGGTCTGCATGCGTGTGGGATTCACTGACGGGGTTTTGTGAATATTGCAATGAACGTCCAGTTTTTATCTGTGACATGGAATTTTTTGACCTGTTGATGTACTGCCAACTTATCAAGAAGGATTTTGTGCCATCAGGTTAAATAATTAATTTTCAATTAAGAATGGTACACTTGTTTCTATAATGTGCTATTACAAGATATATATTTGGTTAGTTGTTCGAAAGCCCAGGGATAACTATATTCACCGAATGCTGTAAGGTTTATGTCACGGCGGTTTGATCACACGTTGGATTTATGTGATGAATTTTATCGTACAGTCAGTATTGGATATTTCCTAAAACATGGCGCATATTATTAATGGGTAATTTAATTCCTTGCAACAGCAGGAAATATATGCTCTACAAAGTGTCCAGACCAGCTCTGGAGCCCTAGCAACCTCCCGTTCAGAGTGTATCGGCCATTCTTTCCCTGGGCAAAACAGCTGAACCATGAAGTTGACAGCTTACTCCATCTATTGCAGAGTTTAAGGGTGAGTGGAGACAGACATACTTGTTTCTGCTCCAACTTTGCGTCTAATGACTGCGGAGAGAGACATCTTTTACGAAAAAAAAATTAAGATAAATCTACAATTTTTAACTTAGACATGGTAAAGTAGAGGTAAAATGCACCCTTGTACATGCACTGAGGCTCTGTACAGGCCGTACGGCCCATAGGGGGAGTAGAGGTATAGCTCTACTCTTTCTTGACCACGGCACTAGAAGGGGTGAGGGGATAGCGTCACGCCCCAGTCGCTCTTTACCCCCGGGAAAGACCCGGTACCCATTGTAGAAGAGGCTGGGAACGTAGACATGCATCGTTCGATATTAACGCAAAAACTTCAGTAGTTTCGGAGAAAAATACCTTTATTTTGCCTTCGTTTTTATATTCACTGCAAGTAACAAATATGTGAGGAAATAAAATTCAAGTAACAATTTCGTTCAACCTGTTTGTAATTACCACCGTATATTAGGTCTTATTTGCAGAATGGATAAACTTGAGTCTTTTTTAGTTTGACATTCCTATGGCAGTCATATTTTCTATTCTTAATTGCTGTTTCATGGAGTGTAGATATGTTACATTTGACAATGTGAAAGCTAAATTGTTTACGGTGAATGGAAGTGAATATTAAATTCTATTAGATTTGCTACCGAATAAGATTATATTCATTTCATAAAGCGCCGTTGTCTATTTGCATATACGATCATATATAATACAAAGTCATGTCAAGATCTCTGCTGGAGATGAAATTATTTTAAGACAAACATTACATCTGGTGTCATAGTCCCGCTGAGCATTTTCTGTTTACCTGCATGATGTGCGAGTTGCATGCACTGGTGGCCGTGAAGAGCCACGTGCTAGTTTAGTGTACAGAAGTCGAAGAGAGAAATAGCTTAAAACTTGTAGAACTGGATGTTAGCGTGATGTTGTTTCAGGGGGTTTCCTTTACTATGCTAAGAATCAGACGTGGTGGCGGGCAACAGTTTCGCTGAGGAACTCTTTATTACGTGGTGAGAGCTAGACAATTGAACGTAAATTACTCTTTCCAACCGTATCGTGAATTTCTTTCTCCAGAGAGCACCTAAACATTTTCAAATACGAGATTGTTTTTTATTATAAAAACTCAGTCTATACCTCACAGAGAACATAATTTTTCTCCTAAAGAGCAAATTTTTAATTTTATTTGCGAGTGTAATCCCTTTTTATTCTGTGAATAACAGAGGACAGATACACGTACGGGCAAAATGCAAAGTTATCAGCTGTTGTACTTCCTGTAAAGAAAAAATGATTATTTTTGAGATCTGCATTATTTGTAGGTCTGTGTCCCCCATTTCAACTTTTCAGCCAATGATTAATAACAAAGCGGCCGGGCAAGTTTTTGAGCGGGCTGGAGGGGGGGCCTAGCGCCGCTTATATTTAGGTGCTAAAATATTGTGTAAAACGTCTTAAAATATATGCGTTCGTCAAGGTAAGCGCTGTTTTTAAATTAGCAAATACAAACGTAGCAGCAGAGCAGATCTTTGAAGTTCTATCCGAAAAATGTAACAGGTAGGCTCAACAGACCTCCTACTGGTACGTGGTGATATTCCTCAAAAACAAACGAAGAGTAGTAATAGTATTAGGCACATAGATACACAAATCTAAGCTTGGAAAGTATGTTTAGAGTTACTCTTTGAATTCCTTCTTTATTATTAAAATGAGTGGCACACATATTTACCACTTTGCTCTACAAAACTTACGATAAAGAACCACATTCTAAGGAAGCGACAATAAGCCTGAAATCAGAAAAATGCAAGTCAATAACTTACGTAGCAAAAGAAATACATGATTTTTATGAAGACGAACGTACTAATATTATGGTCTTCTGGGTTGTGACAAGGTGTAACTCGGTATTAGGCGGATCGAAACGCTTGAGGAAGACATTGGCACAAACCTCAGAGATTATACGGCTTCATAAATGAGAAAGCCAAATTATAACTGTGGTTACTTAAAAATCATCTATGGATACACCTTACAATAATCAGGCGAAATTCTTACAAAATATATGGCGGGTTGTGCGGGGACTGAGCATTGGTTTGTGTAATCTGAGGGTACTTGTTGCTACGGCTGACATTAAAAAAAACGGTAGTACCTCCGCGTCACGCATCAGAATTTCACAGCTCTTGCTGTTGTATTCGAATATCCAGTAAGAACGATTTTCATGATAATTTTTGTTTCTTGACGTTTTTAACAAATTCTAAGTTTCTAGCCAGTTGTTTGGCTACTATCACAGCTTCTGAAATAAATAGGCTTTGCTTAAAAAACTACTAAAACTTCCGACAATTCTAGAACATTAGAAGACTTGCTGACGTGTTATTTACTTGTGCAATTAATGTTATGGCAGTATCGAACTTTTGTTTCTAGCCAACCGTGAAAGAAATAAGTTCAAACTATGTAATATATTGGCTGTGCGGCGCCAAGTTATTACGGCCGTTGCGTGAAGCAGTTTTTGCAGATATATATATATATATATACCTTTTATGTTGGATTTGACACTAGGGAAATTATGGTGGGAAGAATCCCTTTCGAGTCTCAGCTAGGCTGAGACTCGAAAGGGCTATTTCTTCAATGTAATTTCTCAAACTCTCAATGAGAATTCCGGGATCGTGTTTCGAATTAGGACACAGACGTCTTGTATCAAATTGCTACATACTGTTCTACCACAAAAATCCAACTTTCTTGAAAACTGGCACAGTGATATTCACAATTTAATTAGAGGCTTAAATAAATTTATACCTGTAATTTCCTTACTTCTTGACCGATTTTGGTGAATATCGGTACAGTAAATCTTCCCACAATTCTGTTCGTCAGTTGCTTGTTTCGTGGGAAAAGGTACAGTCAAAGACACAGTTTATTCGTACTTATGGAGTATGGTACATTTCGCAATATGTTCTACATTTGTCATCCGATTTGGAAAAAAAATGGTACAAGAGGTATACATAAACATTTCTTGAGTGACTGTGAACAGTGAAATTCGGCGTAAATGTATTAACAGTCACACGTGTGACAGAACAGCATATGGAACTTTGAAAGTCAAAAACTGCTTGTTAAATCCCGTGTACTGCGTCACGGATTGCATAATTTGCAGTACTGAAATCTTCACTCGTCTGGAATGTTACTCAGCCTAGATTGGTAGTCTTCGACGTTTCGGGACAAGCTATCGGTCCTCCTATACCGTAGGATAAATATTTGGTAGTCTTTCCTTGGAGAGAAAACGAAGCCAAAGAGTGAATCTGACACTTCGTCTCCATCTTAGCTGAGTATAGTAGTAAATGTATCCGATTTCACTGAACGATGGTAGCCCACCTCTTTACCCTCTTACATCCACAGACGTGTACAGGGTTCCAGTGCCCTCTACAGCGGTGTGTCATTTGGCAACATATGGCCAGAAACAGTACGGTCTGTTGGCAGGTACTCTGTGGCAATGCAGTTCATGCGGGCGGTTCGCCCAACGAGCCTGTAATTAACAGTAGTTGTGTGACGTCAGCTTCATGTGATGGATATGCTTGTACACGCAGTAGGCGGACGGACAGACGGACATAGCGATTATATTGATCCAGATAGTGTATGCTCCATGGAGCTGATACGCCAATCTGCGGCTTGTTAAACAATTTCACCCCTCGTTTACTGCAGACCATCTTGGAGCCTTCCGTATCCTGTATATTAGCCGTTTACAACGAAGCTGAAAACGAGACGATATAGCGCACTCGTCACAGATGTGCTATAGGTTTGAGCATCGGAGTTCAACTCCCGCCGTGATCAATAATATGTCTGTACGTCACCATGTTTAACCCTTTAAACGCCGAATTAAATCCCATATGCCATTTGCTGGCATTATTGGGAGCTCACCATATTCTCCACGTTAGCAGGATAAGGGTTAAATTGGCCCTCTGGCCCAATCAGCCTTCCGTCCAGCGTCTATCGGCGATCTTTCACAAGGCTAAAGCATCCGGAGTGTGAAGTGTGTGTATGTGATTATGTTGGATTTTGCTTCAACCCAGGAAGTGCAATATTTTCATTCACCCCTGTACTTAGTAAATGCTTACAAATTCTATCGACAAGAGGCATAGCACTATACTATGTGCTCTGTTCTTAGACTCCACAAATGAGAGATCGGATTATTAAGAATTAAATGACCCGAAGAAGAAGGCAGTCCTCCCAAGAAAGCAAAGATTTATAAGGCTGTTCGGTTTGGTGAATTTTTACCAACATTGCAGAGGAACTTCCAGCATCCGTAGGCCTGTATGATGTGATATGATACGATATTTATTTACTGCAATTGGGTTTCCATCCGGTGGCAGTGGTCTGTAAACTTACACAAATATAGGAAAGGGTCAGTGCAGAGGTCTCGTAAAGGCAAAATAGAAGAATCTTCGCTATACTTTTGAAAACCAAACAATTTATTCAAAGAAAGCCGTTGTCGTTGTTACTGTTATACGAAGACAGAGACTATCTTATGTGGGCTTCAGTATTCATAGCCTCTTGTTGATTACAAATTGTATATTTCATGTGATATAATTTTGTCGAAGGATTAGCTTTTATATTTATGCTTCTAAGGCACACTTCCCCAACAGCTTGTGATAGCTATCGACTGACAATGCCGAATTTCATCACATTCCTTTCATTAGTTTCGGAAATAAACCCCGCATCCCGAAGAACAGATATCTTATAGGAATTACATTTCTGTTGTACTTTCTTCTGTACGCCCTTTGCACAAAATACAGAAAGAGATTATTTTCTCTGAGAAGATTATTAATTTATTAGTAGAGTTTCCACACGCGTTTCACCAACTAAAATCCATTTAAATAACATATTCCACACCCAACCTCTCTTCTTACATCTCCCTTTTCAAGTACCATTTCCCTTTCCGTTCATCCCGCAAAATCCCTCTGATCTTTGAAAAGCAATTCGTATCCCTGCTTCAAGCCATGTAGTTGCCTTCGTCAAAACCAAGGCCACTACTGAACCTCACAAAGGTTCTGTGAAGTTGTTACTGTTGTTTGACTGTCTAAAACAAGGCATACGGAATGTTCAGTGTACACAAAGATGACAGAATAGGGGGGATAAAACAAAAAATAAATATCCATTTGTTTCGGGTGATGTCAAATCCAGATGTTTGATCCAAAGCACGTATCTGTTTTGGACCAAACTTTGCAAAACGCTGCCACAATTTCGACCCCATCTCCGGTTTACAGGTTTCTCCGTGCTAGGCCTACAGTGTGCACAAATATATAGCCAGTGTTGTGGCTGCCAACAGACTCTGAGGAGCGGAAAAACTCTCAGCAAGCTGGCCAAGACATTCTCCAGTGTTTCTGGAGACATTTTATTCCAACTGGTATATTTTAAGCATAATCATTTATACAGTATCCTCCCACCTATGCTTAGGTATATTAACTAACTAAATATAGGCCTAAACATATTGCGCAAGGACTCTCTTGAAATACTGAAAGTTACCAAGTCGGTAAAGAATTTTACAGCATTTATGGTATCCAGAGACAGAATTAAAGAAATTTCGTAATGAGTAGTGTCATAACTTTTAATCTATTACAATTAGGTGGGTGGTGTGTGCAGAATTATGTAAGGAACATTCTTAGACATGTATATATTACTTCAGGAACTTAATTAGATTGGACGATAATATTAGGATGAATCTTAGAAAGAAATATGGCGTGACAGTGTGAACTGGATTCACTGGAAGTCCTAGCTCTACTTTCCCGAGATCGAATCCTGACGATTTTTAAATGTCTCAGAATACTACGACCAGTACCTTCCACAATGTTTCTAATTTACTATCTGCTTATCAGTCTATAACGATGCTATATAGTTTGAGCTGCCAACTGCTTGTTGTATAAACCACAAATTATGTAGAAATAAGTACCATGAGCTTTGATGGTTCCGCGTACGACTTTTAGCTCGTGACTGTGTTCATGCCGATTTGCAAACTGCTTTTAGCCTTAGGCTTATGAAATACTTTGTAACAGGCAAAGAGACTTTCCTGACATTCCACTCTTATTTTCGTTTTCTTTTCTTTTTACCGACTGACATTTTGTGTTTAATATTTCTACTTGTTTTACTTCGAGACAAGTGAGTTACGATGCTTGTATGTCTGTTGTATATCGACCTGACTAATTAATTTTCTGTCCGTTACATAAATTTTAAAACATAAATCCGTAATCTGAATGATTATCTGTACTGAAGCCATACCGTTGTTTTTATTACTAAACAAACCGAACTTTTTCAGTCTAACACAACACAGGTTTATTTTAATTCAGTTTATTGCCCTTACCTGTCGCTGGTTCGATCCCAGCTAGTGTCATTGGAATTTTTCTTTGACATAAAATCCTTCTGATCGCACTATGGTCCTGGGCTCGACCCAGCCTCTAACAGAAATGAGTTCCAGGAGCATTTCCTGGCGGTAAGGGCGGCCGGAGCGTAAGGCTGACAACCTTACCACCATCCTGTACCGTTGTCATGATATCTGGGAACTTTAACTTTCTGGAACACTCTGGGCCACTCCAGACCTGTAACGGGACTGCTTTACCGTTACCTTTTACCCTTACCTGTGTTACATGTTTCGGTCTGTACTGAGGCCATCTTCAGGGAGGTCAGTACAAAAACCCGTATAAAGGAAAAAACTTTATTTGATTTTTTGTTTGCTTAAAAATATTGATTTTTACTTTAAACAAACACATTTAGTAATAATTACTATTGTAGTGGATTATTGTACTCTGCAGCAGGACACCAATAGATTACATTTTTAATTCAGTCTCTGTGCCGGCCCCAATAGCCGCGCGGTCTAAGGCGTAGGTTTGCGGCCCCGCTCGCCTGCTGAGATTGTGGGTTCCAATCCCACGGGGGCATGGATGGATGTCTGTCTGTTGTGATTGTTGTGTGTTGTAAGGTAGAGGTCTCTGCGAAGAGCTGATCACTCGTCCAGAGGAGCCCCACCGACTGTGATGCGTCGTTATATGTGATTTAGAAATCTCGTGAATGAGGAGGCCATGGCCCACTGGAGACTGTTGCACCTGGAGAAAAAAATGATACCTGTGACTGTGTTACCATTCTGTTGGGTTGCTTTAGTGACACTGTGTTAACTACAGTGGATAATCAGCATCGAGTTCTGTGGTGGATCTATCAAAATAGGAGTACAGAGAAACATATAAGATCTTTTTTGTAATTTATACTGTTCCCCCATAAATGAGGCTTTAAATTTACCTATTGCAGCGATGATTACTGTGTCCACAGAATTAGTGCAGACTGTAAGCTTAAATTGAAATTGTCTATGACACACATATTTTGGTGTTCTTACTAAAAAAAACAGAATTACATTCTTTAGTAAGCCTAAAATCTTCAGGAAGCCTAAGTACTCCGGTCGTTTAGCCTGTTTCCTTAAGGCCAGTTTTACGATGCACTGAAGGTCAACCTATGTGTGATCACTTGGGTCACGGCTGTGTTTATGACACGCTCAGAAATCGATATTATGCTGGAAACACAAAGTTACAAACTGGCCAGCAGGAGACAACGTTCACAGGGTTGTCCATAACGTTATCTAAAGATAGATACGCGTTATGTAACTACACCAAAGACAAAGACATTTGACTTTATTTCGAGGTTATGCCTGGCACGAATTAAATTATTCTTCCACTTTGGTTTCAATTCTACACAATATTGAATATGCTTCGAATTGTTAAGTAATTAATTTAAGAAATTTTAAGTTAAATTGATATTAATAGAAAAGGCTCTTATTCTTACGTTATTTTTAAACTATGTAAGTGACGAAATCATATTTATTATGATCTACATCGGCTGACAAAATTTTAAAAACTTTTACTATTTTTCAAGGCACCACGTTTGCTATGCAAGGAAAAATGTCGAAGAAAGTTATAAAAATATAGAAGCTAATTATTATTATATATATATATATATATATCTCTTACAAAAATTCATACTGCATCTGATTTATGTTATTTATAAAGTGTTCTAATTCTACATACAAGAAGCAAGGAGTAGTTAGATTAAAGAAGTAGAGTTATGTAATTTAAAATATTAAAACAATCTAGAGAAAAATGAAAAGAAAATGTTATTATATTTTCTTAAGATTTTGATGACCCCGATCCTGTATTTATTTAAAAATAATAAGAAAGACTATAAGAAACACAGGAACAATGTTTCAATATGTAATAGACAGTGACATATGCTGCTAAATTCCCCACCCTACTAATACTCCTTAGTTTGATAGCCTTAATGATTATGTGTGAAATATACAGAATAACAGGGTCCGTATTTGCAGATTTTATGCTCTATTCCTACTCTTTCTCAGGTCCGCATATTCTCCTTGGCGCTTTGTTCATAAACTCTCTGGCCCCATGTTTATTCCATAAAGCGTTATGCGAAACACTGTATACAACTACGGAATATTAATTTATCTTAATATTTATATGTTAAGATATGGGAAGATAAATTATTCTGAGCTGAACTTTGGAATTATGTATATTGAATTATCGTTACAAAGATAACTTCTATTTGAACTGCTGCGGGCAAAACTGTGTAGGCGACATGTAGGAGCAGGTGAAACTCTTTAGGAGTTAAGGCAGTAGGGCAGTACTCCTTTCCAAGCTGTCCAACCTGTAGGATACTTTCTCTCATTCCACTAGTTTGAGCCAATGTTACTTTTCAGTTATAAACCCCTCTTGCACGTATTGCTTCTTTTCTTCTTGTGAATGCAATAACGGCACTGACATTGAAAATTCTCTTGTCTTCCAACAAGCCTTTGACTTTTCCTTCTTTGGTTACAACAAAATTTATCGCTCTTATTCAACTGGGAAACACTTTCAGCTGTTGCGGAAAGTGAGAGTGATGGAAGTCAGGGTTTATTTGATGAGGATAAAAATAGTTTCAGTTTCTGAAAATAGTAAAAATTTACTTTTTATAATAATATTTTAACTACTGAATTAGCACTGTCTTCCAAGTAGATAATAAACGAAATTTATAAATGTTATTGAAGATGCGAGTTGCAAGCGCAGTCTATTTGATATATCATTTAAAACACAATTCTACTTGAAACGTTTTAATTTCTGCTTATTGACAGCAGGTTTTACAAAGTGATAACGAGTCTGCTGCTAATTTAGGGTGATAAAGTGAAGTATGGGGTAAGCAAGGCAATGAAAATGCACATGAAATATAATCAAGGCTTGCACAATTTTGTTCGAAATAGTCGTTAGTGGGGAGAAATATTAAAATTGATGCTTCTGAAATAAAATGTCATTGTGTGAATTGAATTAAACTGGCTCAGGATGGGGCCGAATTACAGGATGTTAGCCGTTGTATTAAAAGTAACTTAGCACCTTCCATGCTGTTTAATTTCTCTCGGTCTGTGACCTAATGTCATAGCCTAAATCGTTGAACAGATTTTTTAAGACTGTGGTATAATTTGTGGGATAAATCTGAGTTTCGGCCATACTGATCGATGAAAAAGCCAGCTTTACATAAGGTTATAAATGACGATTTTAATGTAGATAAACTCCGAGGTTTGTGCTTGACATAAACCGTTTAAATATTTCTGTGAAATTCAACATTACAGTATTATACGTGACGTTATTCGGCTATTTCTATTATTATTATTATTATTATTATTAAATTGTGTAGGTAAAATCCACGTAAGTCAAATAAAATCTTCAAGATTTTTAAATTTTATAAATTCTTCTTATTAGCCAATTATCTTAGTCAATTATTTTGATTTTAAACGCTACTGACCAACTTTACAACCCTTTCACATAACATCAGATCACTTTCTTTAATTCCATAGAGAACTTCTTACTTCTTTTTATTTCATTTCTGCCTGGCAGACTTACACAAACAATTGTTGGCCATTTTAGATATTCATCTTTGTTGCTTCATAATAAGCCTGCTATACAATGTCATAAATGTACTTTGCAAGTATAACATACACCTTCACACACACATATAGTTGTATGTCGATAAAGTAAATTATTATGCTACCAGAAATCAACTTGTCCTATTCCATGGTCAATATAATATTCACGCGCTAGTCCACAACATCTTTTACAAGACGGTCCTTGTTTGATTGTGATTGATGACGTTATTACAGTAATAGTTATTAAACAATTGGTTTCGTGTAAACAAAGCTGAAAGTTGTCATTTTTGAAGGGAGAAAACTGAAATATTATGTTCTACCTCTTGATTAGGGGACCGCGGTAGCACAGTGGTGCTGTGCTACAAGTCGGCAGGTCGCCGGCTCGATCCCAGCGGGTATCAGTGGATTTTTTATTGACAAAATCCTTCCGATCGCACTATGGCCCTGGGGTCGACTCAGCCTCTAACAGAAATGAGTACCAGGAGTATTTACTGGGGTTAAAGGCGGCCGGTGCTTAAGGCTGACAACCTACTATCATCCCGTGCCGTTGTGACGAAATCTGGGAAACTGCACTTCCTGGAACCTCTGGGCCTGTCCAGGCCTGTAACGGGACAGCTTTAATTTTTACCTCTTGATTGATATTTACAGCCAGACTGATCACAGAGCGGTATATGTATATATAGCGGTATATGTGTATATAGCAGTATATGTATATATAGCGGTATATGTTGGTGTCGTGACCATTTAAAGTTCATTGCCTTCTTTTGAACAGCTCTGTGGTCATATCAAGTTATTTACCGACCTATGTCAACTATTAGATCCTGATGAACGTAATATGGTTTTGATTTACATCACTCGGTCACAGAATTTACACTTAAAAATTCACTTTGTTTCTTTATGAAAGATATTTTGTGTTTTTTGAAGAACCTTTTTTGCATAGTTGCAAGTACACCTAACAAACAGCAAAGAACACATTTGGAAATTTTGTGTATTGCGGTTTGGAATACAGTCTCTTCTGTGTTATAAGAATATGTTGACAAGACTCCGGTTCTTAATGCAGAAGATTTCTTGGGTAGAAAATTAATCATCAATTGTCCAAGGAACACGGAAAGTCGGGTTGGATTATTATAACATTTTAACCATATCGTTTACATTTTCATTCAAATATGTTAAGGAAGACCCGTTTCAGCGTTTTCAAATTGTGTAATTTCATTACCGATATATATGTACTACTTTGTAGATTTGTAATTTGAATACAAGTGAACATATAACTTAAAAGTGGACCTATGTCACTTATTCCCTGTGCCAGTGTGCAGTACCTTTGAACATATGGAACTTGTGTTGTTCCTGCACTGGCTGTCAGTTGACTAAGTTGAGGGTCAAGAAGTCATTTATCACGCTTGCACACTGGCAGCAGGTAAAAATGACAAGGGTTAGTTTTCTGCTCCCTTCTTCTCGTTGGCGCGCATACTTTCGGACGACGATCCAGGTGAAACCGAGTACGGGCTGTCCAAATTTCTAACATTTTCCTGGCTGTGGCCGTTTCTCGGAGCCAGCTCAACCCAGGTAACAGTCATACTTAAGAGAGATGCTCCTTGAACTTCGTTCATAAAGACGGACTTCGTCACATATTATGAAATTCCCACTGGCCTTAAAAGAACCGCTGCAGAGATAACGGAAAGTAAAGACCTGAAGAAAGAAGCTAAGTGGGGCTGTGCAAGTCGCATTGCGGTCGTCCGTGCAATGGGATGATGGTGTATATGTTGCAGCCTGTGCAAGGTGTGTCACCAGTGTCAGAAACTAATTGAAAGCACGGATGCAGACTCGTCCAGAGAGACGACAGGTCATTTGCTTTTCTTTCGAACAGTGAATTTTGATACATATACAAGACAAACCATTTTGCCTGGGTTCAAGTCCAAGCTATTTTCTTGCTCATTTTATTAAGCATTTCCGAGGAAATTCATCGCGCGAAGAGTACCTATTATAACGCATTTCTTGGGATATTTGGGAAAAACCCATTCGGAGAAAATTTTTTTAGAGAGCAGACCCCTGCAGCCAATTCTTGTGACGCGCGGAGCAAACAGCATTTCATTATTGCACCGTTACAGGTGTACAGGAGAAGCAACAAAATATTCAATACTAATTTTTTTGCATGCGCATGCTAATACACATGTACTGTACTTCTACAGGCGTATGTTTACTTGTTTAGCGTTGTTGAAATTATCTCCCAGGCCTATCTGCCAACCTTTCCTCTTATGATGACCACGTGTAAGCTCTGGATACATGAATTCTTGTACACATTGTATTAACTCTACGATAAGCGACAGGTGGGCTACGAACGAAATAGTTACAGATTATTTTATTCCTATTCATTAAATGTTATCCATATTAATAAAAGCTAAGGAACCAAATTTCTAAATTTTTGGGTACAAACATATGATCGGAATTGAATCTAACGCAGCGGTTGCTTCTAACATAACACGCTGTTTTGAGGGGCGTAAATGTAGCAGTATTGCCGTTATCTGAAGCAGAAGTTATCTTGTTTCATTCATCGCAGGTTTCACTACACGAAAGAGTATACATTTATGTGTGGATTTTTCTGTTGATATTTCACACCACGTGCGTGTTAATAGGTACTTTGCAAAACCTAAGTGCCTCCGAAAAAAAAGTACTTCTTTGTCCAACTGCGGATTATCATTAAAACCTGACAGTAACTAAGGGGACCGCGGTAGCACAGTGGTTAAGGCGCTATGCTGCAAATCGGAAGGTTGCTGGTTCGATTCCAGATGGTGTCATTGGAATTTTTCATTGACATAATATTTCCGATCGCACTATGGCCCTGGTGTGGACTCAGCCTCTAAAAGAAATGAGTACCAGGAGCATTTCCTGGGGGTAAAAAGCGGCCGGTGCGTAAGGCTGACAACCTTACCACCATCCTGGTCCATTGTTACGTAATCTGGGAACCTTAACTTCCTGCAAACCTCTGGGCACCTCGGATCTCTAATGGGACTGATTTAACTTTTTACCTGACAGTAACTGAGGAAGAATATAAAAACAAAAACTGCTTTAACATTTGCCACTCAGAAGTAGCTAAGGTTGCAATTCTGTGGTCAGAAGGTTTGCTTCACATTTCGAAGAAGTGGGATTCGGACATCAGGCCGAGGCTCTTGGATAAGATTTACCTTAACAGTACCTTAACAATTGACAGAATGTGGCAGATGTGAACATTTTTGGCCCTTTCGCTCTGCCACTCTCCATATATTTTGAATTCGTGAATAGTTTTCCGAAATTAGCTTTTTATTTTTAACGAATGCTATAAGACGTCGTGTCACAGCAACATATTTAAGACAGAGCTCGAGATGTCGCAAACATTGTGCTTTACACTCGACTATGCTGCACTCTCGACACTCAGCTCTGTTCGGTCTTGGCACATACCTCAAAAGAACACAGCTTATCTCAGCTACAAAAGACTCTTTCTTAGCCCTCGGTGAGTTACTCAGAGAGAACATCCCTGTCTCAGTTAAGTGGACCACTCATGGCGACGGATTATGTAAGTACTTGGGTTTTTATGTAAAATGTCTCACATTTATCCAATTTTAACGAAACCTTCCCATCGTGGAGGCATTTTAGTAAAATCCACAATATAATATTTCACCAAAATATGTTCAGTGGGAGAAGAATTTTTCCATGCTGAAGCTCAGACAGACAGACAGACAGATGCGCCTGAAATAATGAAAAAGAGCCCCTTCCTGCCTTATCCCTTCTAGTTCAACACTTGGACTCATTATGTTTGAAAAATTGGCCTATGATAATAAGCCCAGTAAGTTTCGTTAAACATTAAGACTTATGCTTATTTAATTCACGTCTCCCCATGAGTGTAATGTCTTTCTTATTCTGACCCCTTTCTACCCACTCGTAGTAGGTGTACAGGGTTATAGTTTCCCCTGATCATGCTCAATTACACAAACACACACACACACACACATTCGGTAGGACTGCTCTGGATGAAAGATCCGTCCGTTGCAGAGACCTCTACCTGCCAGCGTACAACACACACAAGAGAGGGACATCCATGCCCCTGGCTGGATTCGAACCCGAGATCCCAGAAGCGAGCGGCCGCAGACCTGCGCCTTAATCCTTGTGGCCACTGATATCGGCGGCTGAATAAAAACTTCCTTTCACGTGGCTTGCTAATTTTTGCAGAAGCCAGTAAGTGTGTTTGCATTTCACTTAGAATTTAAAGAACAACGCTGTGCCAAAAAACATCACACCTTGTCTTTTGCCTCATGCAAAAGACAAAACGTAACACATTTGGAACTTTTCGCTACTGGTATTTAGGAAATCGATCGTTTATTATTAGAACCAACCGGAAGCATGAACGCGCAAATTTGAGTTTTTACGTGAAATTTGAAGGCACGTGCAGTATGATTACCACTGCCTATTAGAAGTTTTTAAGTGATACATCCCCATTGTTTATTATTCAATGATTAAAAGAAGTATAATTTTGTCTAAGACAACTGTATTACATAAACAATGTAAGAGAACATAGCTACATGTTTCGTCATACTGGAAGCCATCTTAAAGCTCTGACTTAAGAGAATTACATATACAATTAAAAACGCCTAAAATGACGAGATATCTTTTACATTCAAAAATTGTGTTAGACCAAAATTATGCTTCTATTAATAATTGCTTATTAGAGGGTTAAGATAATCTATTCTTAATATGTATATTGTCAAGACTTTCGGCGCCAAGTTCAGTTTTGTACTGTGTATCCATTAGCGCAACCTTATATTAGTCCATAACAATGCGCTCGACAGATGCGTCTTTCCGACGTTTTCAGTATGTTCACAACGTATGAGCAGAGGAAGAGCTCTGACTGCGATGCATCGGTGTGGCCAGCGTGGTCAATACATAGGCGACTTTACCTCTGGCCTTGAATGCCCACGACTGAGTTAGAACCGTCCTGGGCTACATTCTCCCAACTCGGGCAACTCTGCCTTTATGTCTAAACTAAGTCACCTGGATAGCTTGCCTGCCTGTCAGTTTGAAAATTTATAATCCGTAGTGCTGGAAAGAGAGAATACGAACTTGTACATACAAGTCCGTATCTTTAACATATGAATTTAATAGGTGTTAAAAATAGAGACTTTTTCTCCTCTAGATTACAGTGACTTAAAAGGCGGTTATTCTGTAAGTTACGAGCAAGCAATTCTCACCAAAGCTCTTAGATCCATAACACACTGAAATTTATGATGGGCTATGATAATGGTGGCTACTTAAATCGTGATGTTATCAAAACATACAGCTAAATGTATTTTTCAGAATACTGTCCTTTTGATTGTATCTCATGTCCTGCCAGAATCTATGATGAATGCTTTAGTTTCGTAAGAGTGGAATACACACCTCAGTAGGGAATTGCGTTAGATTCTTTTTGTCCCTTAGGTAATGCTGGTGTTAGATTCTTTTTGTCCCTTAGGTAATGCTGGCGTTAGACTCTTTTTGTCCCTTAGGTAATGCTGGCGTTAGATTCTTTTTGTCCCTTAGGTAATGCTGG
>Ga0123354_10001474_pt1 | contig 28732 bp, 21 predicted proteins | sample TergutLab28metaG_2_FD_97872 | JGI IMG/M metagenome (GOLD analysis project Ga0123354, IMG submission 97872) | Labiotermes labralis P4 segment gut microbial communities from Petit-Saut dam, French Guiana - Lab288 P4 | ecosystem: Host-associated > Arthropoda: Insects > Digestive system > Gut ... | reverse complement strand
TCCTATTTTTTGGGGATTTTAACAACTCCGGTTTAAAAAATAGATAAAATGAAAAAACAAAGGTAAAGGGAAAGGTGCAAACTTTGGTTTGACAAGGGGGGGAGGGGGGGGGGGGGGGGACCGTGGCTCTCAAGCACGTCACTAACACTTCCCACCCAATCACTGCAAGTGGATTGGATGGAATTGAAAATGACAATAAAGGGACATGATTGCTACCTAACGCTTTTCCAATTCGCAACTTCCTTCTCTTCATCCCCCCCGACACCATTATAAACAAGAAAGGCAGATCAATCCCCACTACAGTCTCTGCAGAGTCAGGCAGGACTTGCCGCAGTGGCTAGTGTATGTTGAGTTTCAAAACCTCGCCGATACGCCAATGTCGCATAGCGTATTCCAGTACGACTATCCAAAGAAACGCGCATCAGAATCAAATTCAGGCACCCTGAAGGGGGAGGCAGCATGTTCCCTGAAAAGTCGGGACAAACCAGATGTAATAACCCAGAACACCATCACTTAACAAATCCAAAACTCTATGAAGCAAGCACTGAATGTTTAGTTGCCGAACAGAGAATGCCCGATATCCTGGCATCCGCAATTACCCGAAACCACTCCCAGTGCATTACATTTCTTTGAATGGCAGAGGGTGTATGAGAAGGGCAGCACTGGCGGTCCGTACCAACCAGACTGCAATTTATTAAGGAGCGCAATTATAACCGATGGTAAAGCGGCCGAAGCGTGTTCCGAGCTCTGAGGAAGCGGAACTCCTTTACCTCCACTCCTGAAGAGATCTTCAAGTTATGCTACTCCAAGCACAAGGACACTTGCAGAAGCAAATCGAGCTCAGCATGCGAGCAACTTCGTCTTATTGTGGTAATCGCTCTCGTGTCGCTAGGTTAGGCCAGCTTCTTTAGTCCGTCAACAGTATTTGTTGTAGAGGAGAAGCTAAAACAGGCACGGCATGGATCTGGTACGTTGTCTAACAGTCCCTCATAGAAGAGGTGAAAACAGCTTGACCCCTTAGGCACGTAGAAACATTAAAACTAAGACAGTGTAATCTGTTTTTCACACAGTCAGCGACTGCCCTCTGTGAGACATTTGGTGTCAAACATGACTTTAATCACATCTGTCATTAACAGAGACAACGAGAGAGTTATTACTCTTTTACATTTAGAGAGTTCACCATGTACCGCTCATTTCAATTGTTTCCTCTTCTTAATGAAGAAGCACAAAGTTGCTTGTCTTTGTAAGGTTATTAAAGCGAAATTTACTAACGAAAAGAAAACTAATATAGCCGGCTGTAATAGCGAGTAAAAGCCTGTACTCCAATATGACATAGACGTAATTTTCGGCCTTTTTACCGTACAACACTTATCACTTACTGCACCCGCCAATCCTTCTTTGTGTCGCAAATCACACAAAATATTCATCGCAAAACACTGACTTAGCACGTCGTTCTCGCAGTCAAACCTGCATGGAGGACGGTTTTAAACAAAAGTTGCAACCCTACAACCTATGTAACCACACGCAGAATATGATAAACCTAAACTTTGTTCGTAGTCCAGAAACTGACAGAAAGTTGTGCTGGTACGAAAATCAAAGGTCAAAACGTGCTAATCCGGTTTTCTGATACAAAATAATTATTCATTACGATGTTGTTCCTCCAGAACTGTGGACCACACATTGTGCCTTCGACCGTTGTTTGGTGTTTACGGAAACGTATAGGTACGAGTGAGGGAAAGAAAACACACAGCTCGACTAACCCTGACCGCACAAGTGGATATACAATTGCAACAGTGCTTCCCCCAACACAATACCTTTGGCAAAGCGACTATTGGTCACGAATTAAATACCACCACCACAGCCGCCTACTGGTACTTGCACGAATTTTTCGCTTTCCTGGAAGTACGTGAAATTGGTGGTGATGACGATGTTGATAACATGGAAGACAGAGGAACTTGGGAGTTGGAAGCGACATTTAATCTACGGTCCTGAAATGATGTATACTAACAAAACTTTGGGAAAACACAAAACTACTGAGAGGGCAAATTTTGAGGTCTGTAAAAAGGCAGGTGCATACAATTCAAATTTCGCTGTCGGCATGCAGGCAATAACCAGGCATGTGAAATCTTGTAAGGAGACCGTTCGTACACATCAGCTGCTTATATGAATGAGGCGCAATGCTTATAAACCAACATTCCCAAACATGGCAAGGGTGCAGAAAATTCTATGTTACGTCACATAAGATTTGCACTCCAATGATTTAAAGATAATGACGATAATAATAGGCCTCATTCTAATTATTATTATTTTTTCCAGCGCAATCAATAATTTTACTCGACCAGAATTCGATATTATGATCAGCTGCGTAGGATTACAGCACGCCAGACAGTGAACCAAACTGATGTTATGTGTCAAGATATATTCATATTATTACAATTTAAATACTCAAAGAGCGGGAGTGTCATCAGTTCCATTTGGAAGCCTCAGCCACTGGAAGTCATTTATAGCAACATGACACAATGAAAACTTTGCGAACACGATTTATGCGTGCCGAACTATTTGCATATGTAGATGAAACACTGATATAATAGCATAAGCACAGAACGCTAGTATCTCGTACGTAACCGCGACCACCAAAAGCTAGTAACAACGTATCTTTCCTTACACATAGTCTGTTTGGTCACATACTTTTGAGATCTCAAATCGAAAGATAGGGCAGCTGAACCCCTTGGTACTGTGGCCTTCATAGGCCTCTGATCATCACAATGTTGAAACGTGGACGGAGAACTGATGCTCGAAGTAAAATCTACTCCACACAGTATCCTAGGATTGAACACGCGCCGCCTAGGTGACGATACTGAGACGAACCGCCTATTGTTTTCAATACAACTGTCTCCTTCCACGCTCTCGATGCGACCACTGCACCTGGAGGAACAGACAGCAAACAGAGGGCCCCCGCTACCTTCACCCCTCACTATTTCTATAATGTCATGTTCTGAGCAACATTTCCAAAACATGTTTCCATTAATTCCTGCGTATACTTAAGGGGGGGGGGGCGTTTATTTACTTTCACGGGAGGAGTAAGACGCACGTCACACCGTACTGCCCACATCACTGAAAAATTTCTCGTCAGTGTTTACACACCTCATAAAAAATTCATCGTCCAGCTGGAGCCGTACACAATCAGCGCCAATGACACTTCATCACACATATCCGATCACCTTACAGTTACTACTGTCTGCGACAACGGACCGAAATTATGGATAACACACCGAAAGAAAATACGCCATTTTGTTTCAAGGTTGTATTTCGGCACTCGCTTCAAAGACAGAACTAAACCTCCTTAACTTCCGTCAGCACAGTTGATAGCGCAGATCAGAACCTGAATGGCTTTCCTCGCGACGAACAGTGGCAAGGAACTGGGCCAAGATTCGAAAAGGAAACCTTCAGAATACACGTCCAGCACCACGTGAGACTATCCGTAATTCGAGGCTCAAAACGGGAACCTCACAAGTGCAAATCACTCATCTGGATTCGAAAAAGGTCCCTTCTACATGTGAATATCGAGTAAGAACAGCACGCAACTCGGTCAAGAATCGAATCTTGAACCTCCCGAATACAAAGCAGCAGCCATCAGATCGGATACCAAGCCCACAGCGGTACAGCAACACCAGCCTTGCCAGTGAGCTGTTTAGAACACACACTGTCCTTCTCATGCTGCAAAATCAACAATCTTGTAACTCGAATTCGAGATATTTTAAAATCTAATTAATCCCTTAAATAAAACGCAGAAGATCTGAGTGTTCGTCAGTGAGTGCCATTCGTCCCAGACAGAGGGTAGTAAATGCTAATTTGTTCTGATACCACAGGACTGAGAGGGACAATTGGATTAGATCGCTGTATCGCTGTCGGATGATCGTGAAGCACATCACAAAGCAGAAGTAAATTGGACTGTAGTGTTCGTTAGTGCGCCTGGCCTCTATGTGAACCGCACGACTCACAGCAGTGGCAACGTCTTAAGAGAGAGGCCAGCCGATACTGACGGCAGTGACTGCGCAAGCCGACAACAGAGAAACACCGGGGTCTTCGTTTTGAACTACATTACTTTCCAATCCCAAGCAATGCAACTATAGTTACAGTAAAATAAGACAAGAAAGAAGGCGGAGATATATACGAAGAAGGTACGTGGTCGGCCTTAAGCCCTTCAAGTTATTCACAAGATTCAGCTTCGCTATATTAAAAAAAAAAATAGAAGGATATCAAACGTCACGAAAATCGTACAAGCACTGTGACCTTTCGAAATGACAGCGAAAAATCAAAATTACGTTCTTCATTTAAAGATCCAGTTCGTACCGCACAGTAAACATTTTTCATCTCGATTAGAAAAAGCAATCAGTTGATGCTGTTAAGTGGCACAAGTCGCTGTTTGTCCTCAGACAAATACAAAACATACAAATACACCGTCTAGGCAGAGCGCACAATTCTGGAAAGTTAAACCTGTTGGTGCATCACGTAACAAGTAGGCTCTAAGAGGTTAAAATGCACAAAACTATACCTTTAGGTGAAACATTCGCGTAATGATTCTTGTTTCAAAGCTGTAACAGCCGTATCAAGTTCTGAACCCAGCAAAACGTTCGAAATTTTTAAAACGATGCAACTTTGCTTTGGGACTCGTTCACATCCACAGTTGCAATGTTCAGTAATCATATTTTCACATCCAAAATTGCCCTAATTAAGCAAAGTTCTTGAAATCAATACTTCAACTGGTCAAACACTGCCCACTGTTTATGAAGCACAAACGCGCATTACTGTGCTAACAACAGACAACTACTGGAACCTATCCTGCACAGATGATTCCAAATCTACCTTGAAGATGAAGGCCGCATGCGACACTGAAACGTTGAAACTCGCCTGCTTCACTGAATGTGAATCTGTATACAGATGAATCCACTGTATACGGAGACACCAACTTTCTATAAAATCACATCTCCAACATTCCAGTGGTCTACGCACTGCAAACTGTCTGAATACTGTCTTTAAAGACGACATCTCGTGTATTATCTTATGATAACTATATAAATTATAACCATCAACAATACTAAGGTCTGTTGTTTATTAAAGCAACGTGTTTCAAAACACGTGGGTCATCTTCAGGTCAAATTACGTGTATTTAACCTGAAGATGACCCACGTGTGTCGAAACTTCTTGCTTTAATAAACATCAGACCTTAGTATTGTTGATGGTTATAATTTATACAGTTATCTCAATAGTTCGCTGGTTCGATCCCAGCTAGTGTCATTGGAATTTTTCATTGACATGATCCTTCCGATCGCAACATGGCCCTGGGGTCGACTCAGCCTCTAATAGAAATGAGTACCGGGAGCATTTCCTGGGGGTAAAGGCAGCCGATGCGTAAGGGTCACAACCGTACCATAATCCTGTGCCGTTGTCATGAAATCCGGGAACCTTAACTTCCTGGAACCCTCTGGGCCACTCTAAGCCTGTAACGGGACTGCTTTTACCTTTACAGTTATCTTAATACTACTGAGTATGACTTCGTGGCGTACTCTACCTAGTAATCACCACATTATCACTGTTTACATCAACCTACTTTGTTCAGTGCTAATCGTATATCTCCTCATTACGTATTATTCTTTCACCTCCTGCTACTTTCTTCTAACATACTGTTACCTTTCTTCGGCCTATACAGATCATGTCCTTTGGTACTACTTATTCACAATTAACTTTTGAAAATACACATTTTATGGGCAACTGATACGAGTCCAGGTCAGGATCGAACCATCGTAAGACTACGCATACAAAACAAACACATCCTGGATACATCAGAACAAACACCCATGCCCTGACTGGGAAGAGAACCAACTGGAGGCCGAAGACAATGCCTTCGTCCTTTCACACCCTTATTCTCAAACACTTCCGATCTCTGTTGTTCCTCTCGGGTCAGACCCCAACTCATACGCCCATGCAAAATAACAAGCAATTCATATGTGAAACATTCCACACCGTGTAATGGAAGTTATGAAGCGCTGCTGCCTGTACTAGAAGGTGAAGTACGAAAGGGAAAAGATCGTGTCAATCCGTCTGACCAACTCGAAAAGCTGCTGCTGATCACGAGCGAGAATTGCCAGAACACGTACGGCGTTCGCACCCGGTCTGTAATTACATGAACTAGCTAAAGGTTCCGCCCTAATTATACGATCACAATATACGAGTTAATGAAGAATTCAGAACGAAAAAGGCGCCTCTGAATTCCCTCCCACCGAAAGACTCTCACTTCCATCATTTCCTCACACTTTCCAATCAGCGAAGATTTCTCACAACAAAACAGTCGACAGTTTCAGCAGCTCCGTTTCGAATCCTCAAGACCTGGATGCTGACGGTTCCAGGTCCGTCTTAAACAGATTACTGACATGTATTTACACCTATGGATTCCCACCGCAGTCGCAAGACCAAACGAAAAGATTCCCTTGTGCCTAAGGATTACGCACTGTACGTATATAAAGCACATATGGAACTAAATACAGAACCTTAGCTTAGGAGCTTAAAATCTGCAGCAGCTACAAAGAAGCGACGCCATGTCACAACGCCACAATAAACAAGTGAAACCAGCTCATGTCGGTCTAGTAGCGGGGGAGAAAACAAGAGCCCCGTCCCGCGATTCATCCAGCCAGTAGCCGGTTGCTTTAATGAACGAGGTTCCCTGGCACTGATAAAAATGCGTCGCGTTCTAACACATCACTTTATTCTTCGCAAATACGCTTCACAGAACCCAAATTCAGCACGCAAGTTGAGGATCGCGCTGCTGTAACAAAAGCCTTACAGGAGGCCATGACTGCACTGTTAAAGCTGAACGTTTGTTATGGTAACAAATACGTATATTTACTTTATAATAAACAGCGTAGCCTTCTACACGTTTCGGTCACATACTGTGGCCATCTTCAGGAAGGTCTTCTTTGCAGGATATATTACACAATATATCAAAACAATTTACAAAACTAAAACGTTACGTTTCAAATAAAATGTTTAAAATCTTTGTTAAAACATAAACTACCGATAAAATTATTTGTGCTAAATTACGTGTTGATATACTATGTATATAGTGACATCATCCAAGCGGGGGTGTTGGTGTTGTGTCCACTGATCGAGCTGTACGTTCTATGTAATACGTCCTTCAAAGAACACCTCCTTGAAGATGGCCACAATAGGTGGCCGAAACGTGTAGGAGACTACGGTGTTTCTAATCCAATAAATTTACGTATTTGTATATTCCCTTGTTGGTGTTGTATCACATAATGCATCACGAATCATTTAAAATTATACGTTTGTGTCCGTGACGTAAAATTTTGAACGCGTGGCCCGTCACCGGCTATCCTGTCGACGGCATTCGTGTTTTTCCTCTGAATATGTCATCCTTAAACATCATGCAAGACAACCCTCATCTCCTATTTACTTCTGCATATGTCTAATCACTCTAGCTCAAACAGCGTCGTTCAACAGCCCATGAACAGATCATTCAACAAACTCTCTAGCACTTTTCTTCTACACCAGACAAATGCGCCGCTAAGAAACACACAAACCACCACCCAGCTGTAACAAATTGCGATACAGACGTCCCCTTCTTCACAAATATTGTTAGATTTAAGACATCAAAAAATAACATCCTTACGACAGTCATTAATATACAGGGCGAACACGAGGATAGGATTTCTTGTCTCACGTTACGGTCACTGACAGGCCCTTGCAAAAAAGTAATGAGCCTTCTGGTTCCAAAAAGAGCGTTCAGTGTACAGGAATGAGTGAGTACCACATTCTGTATAATGACTGTGCATCAAAGTGATTCCTTAGGTTACTTTACATCGAAAAGCCTGAAGAAACAAGAACACTTTACTGACTTCTCAAGGTCTAATTTGGGACAACATATTTATGTATGTTAAAGAAAACGGCTGTGACGGTGTGAACTGGATTTTTCCGGCTCAGGAGAGGTTCTAGTAGCGGTTTTTTGTTGTTGTAAAGATAGTAGATACACGTCTGCAAGAAATTTCTTGAACAGTTGATACAATACCATATTCTCAAGAAGCACTGTATTCCGTGGGGTCAGTCAGTGCCTTAGGTGAAATATTACATCAGGCTAAGTAGATTCGTGAGATTAATGTTGTTCATTCTCAGTCATCCAACTGCACGTCTGCGATTAGTACGATTTCTAAACCACACAATTTGAATGCTAATGTTAAGAGCTATATCTCGTACGTACAGACAGTTACTTTCTACGTCTTTTACCTGAAAGAGACCACGTCACAGGGCCTGCCTGTACAGGTGCTTCCATTACGGTCCACCAGAGGAGCAACCAACTTCAGAGCTTGGTGCTAATTTGTTTGGCTGGCTGCCGAGCACCGAGAGAAAGATATTGAAATCCGGAAGCGAAGAGCACTAACTTAAGTGAAGAGTAAGTAGAAGTTATATTAGCGAAGAACTCACGATAGTAACTGAGCGTACAGGGCGCAGGGCAGGAGTCTTACATTTAAATTGTTATATACACGGTACAGGGCACATATCACTGCACATTCATTACAGAATAAAACAACGCACCTGTACAGCCATTTGCTCTAGGACATATGTTTGCTGTTTAATCCCTCTTTAACCCTACTAAGGAATAGCGACTATGTTTCCAGGAAGCATAGGATTGGAATTAGAATAAAGAGCGGACATACATTCGCTGGAGAGATGGTGGCATATGCATTAAAGTTCTGCAACTGGAGGCCTGTACAGTCAAACTGTAGCTTTGTAGTGCAAAGCCAGTCCACAAGTGGAGCGTTCCAAAAATTCTGAAGCTTCCAAACTACGATGTATTTGACAGAATTCAAAAATAGTTGCCATTTAAGCTCAACTAAATAATCAACAAAAATTTTAAAGCAAATTTCCGCCACATGTGTGGTTTTAGGGACTTCTTAGGCGCGTTCGCAAAATTACTAAAAGCGACTATTAGCTTCTTCACGTCTGTTCATCTGTACGTCTCAACGCATGGAACAATTGTCTCCCAAAGGACGAATTCTCATGAAATTTGACATTTGAGTTACTTACTCCATGGAGCAGAGTCTCGACAAACATTTCACGGACCCCGAAGGTTCGTAATTGCGTTTACAGGTGCCCGCCTCGTGTCCCGATTCAGAGCCAGATCATTGAAATCCATGCTCCCCCTATTCCAATTACTGAAGACCCATTTCCATATTATCCTACCAACTATGCCTGGGTCTTCCAAGTGGGTTCCTTCCCTCAGGTTTATCCACCAAAACACTGTATACGCATCTCCTCTCATTCATACGTGCTACATGCCTCGCCCATCTCACTCTTGGCGATTTTATCACCCGGGTAATATTTGGTGCGGAGAACAAATCATTAAACTCATCATTATGTTGTTTTCTCAACTCACCTGTTACCTCGGCCCTCTTAGCACCAAATATTCTCCTCAGCACCCTATTCTCAAACACTCTCAGCCTACGTTCCTCCCTCAAAGTAAGGACAATATTTCACAACCATAAAAATAACAGGCAAAATTATAGCCCCACTAAACCAAAATCTTAAAATTTCTGGAGAGCAAACTGGAAGATTCTGCACCGAATGATAGCAAGCATTCCCCTACTTCAATCTGCTCCTAATTTCTTCCAGAATAGAGTTTTGATGCGTGAAGGTTGTTCCCAAATATTTTAACTCCTCCACCCTCTCAAAGGAACCACTATCAATCTCTGTATTTTCACTTCGTCCTGCATTCTCATCTCCAGACATGACAATGTACTGAGTTTTATCAGCATTTACTGCTAGTCCAGTCTCCTTACTACCAACCACTGAAGCATCTGCGTTTTTTTAATGGTATGTACTCTTCCTTCAAATATATTAACATCAACAGCATAAACTAGCAGCTCATGTGAACCATTTCATTTCAAGCCATCCTGGTTTACCTGAACACTCCTAATGGCACACTCTAAAGGAAAGTAGAAAAGCAATGGAGGAAAAAACACCCCATTCTTTCAAACCATTCTTCCGAGGAAACATGTAAGACAAATATTTGCCTACTCGGATTCTGCTAAAAATTTCATACTTTTTTTTAGCCTTACCAGTTTCCTGGGGATACCAAACTCAATGAGAATATTACACAATATCTCCTTCCAAACTGAATCATAACCTTTGGGTCCATAAATAGCTAATGCAATGATTCACTGTATTCCAATTTTTTTTTCTCTAGTATTTTACGAATGCAGAATATACGATGAGTAGTTGATGTGTTGCGTCGAAATCCACACTGAACTACCCCCATATTATCCTCTGCATATGGAGTTAATCTTGAGAGCAGAGTATTGCATAAAATTTTGTAGGTAGCTGACAAAGTGATAAGTCTGTATAAGTACTATAAACTGTTTTATCACCCTTCTTATAAATAGGTACAATAATCGACTCCTTCCACTCTTCAGGCAATTACTCCTCATTCCAAAAAAAAAAAATAATGAGATTATGGTTCTCAGAGCGAATTGTTCTACCCATGCTTTAATCAATTCCGAGAGGATTTGATCAATAATACTTGGTGATGTGTGTGTGTGTGTGTGTTTTAAAGTTTTTCAATAACCATCTTAGACTCAAAGGTACTTAGATTTCTCTAAAATCTGTCGAGAAAACTCAAGTTTCATTAAAATCGAACAAGAGTAACGGGTACTTTACATGAAGACCAATATACATTTCTGATCACATCTCGGTCAGTTTTTCTTAGAATGATAAACATTTCAGGCAATGTTGTAGATAAGACAAAAACACACATTTTATGCTCCATAACATCTTTCCACGAAAATCTTGCCGTTTATGAGATAATGTCAAAAATATTGTACAGCCGGTCAGGCCACAGATTACAGCATGACGCATGCGAATTGCGCGCTGAATAACACTACAAATACACACTCAACGTATGTAATACTCAGTGCTTCACCATTGCAATAATGATCGCACGAATGTGCCTCAATGTTAAGTTACGCGTATACTGCCTGTCCCATTATGCATGAATATCATTAATGATGAGCAACTGCTGTATCATAAAATGGAGGATAGTGGAGGCTGGTACTTCCAGGTTTAAAATCCAGCGAATGTAATAAATAATGTCTTATAACTGATTTGAATTCCTTTCACTAATTAAAATACGACAATTCGACGGTAATGAACACAAAAAGCGAAAGGACATGCAGGGTGAAATTAAGGAGAAACTGCCCATGAGTTTAATAAATTATCGCGCAATAAAGACTTATGGGGTAGAGTAGGTAGAACCTATGGATCCACGTATAATACGGCCAGTAGTAGCAAAAGATGAGTAATAAGCTTCAAGCCCCAGTCGCTTTATCCTACGTGATCGAACTCCCGGCAGCATTGGTTCTACAGCCAGTCTAGACGTGAGAGATAGCACTGCCTTCAACAGTGGCTGTTTTATTTGACTACTTGCCATTTACGCTTGAAGATAAATGTGTCGAATTCATTCGAAACGTCGGGAACCACTCACCCACTATCAACACGTCACATTCCAGAAGAACTGTATCATCCATGACAAACCCTGTTCAATCTTAGTAATTAACCAACTTAATGCACAAAATCTTGTTTTATAATAAGTTTATTATATGCCTCTACATGTTTCGGGCACTATGTGCTCATCATCAGGAGGTCAAAATTGTACTATACAGCATCTGGTATCATCACACTCTGTAGATGGCCGCCCGGTGCACCGGACGGCCACCTACAGGAGTGACGATGCAAGATGCTATATAATACAATTTTGACCTCCTGATGATGAGTATATAGTGCTCGAAACATGTAGAGGCATATAATAAACTTATTATAAAACAAGATTTTGTGCATTAAGTTGGCTAATTACTAAGATTATACTGAGATGCACGGTCAGCAAAACATCAACAAACCCTGTTCATTCATCGTCATAATAATTGTGGGCGATTGCGCAAATTGGATCCAGTTAGTCGTTCTGTTTCACGTCACACCTTACACAGTTCGTTCCACTTAGAATTAGGTCAGCCATTGCGAAGTGTGGGCAGACATCTACGTAGATGCTTGTTTCCATTCCCCAGAATGCCAACGTCTCCTTCCTACTGCCCTCAGCAACAAAAACTCACTTCTCCGGCAGCACAGTGACAACAGGTAGCGAAGTAAAATTTCCTTTTCTTTTCTAGTCCCTTGTAATAAGGCCACTGAATTATTGATGTTGGGCGTCTCCTTGGATGACAACGCTTTGTTGCTTGGAAGTGGTATGGTTAGGACTGTCTGCCAGCAGGTTCGCGGAATTCATTCGTCTACAACATAGTCCTCTTCTTCTCCTTCTTCTTCTTCCTGCTTTTTTGTCATCAAGTTTACTCACTGGAGGTTTCTCTGGGCGTATTTTTTTCCACTTAATTTCCTCTTCTTACAGTTAAAAAACTCACACGAAAAGACGTGACACGTTGCAGCTCACAGGTAATGTGAATATTCGAATAATTCGTGAACAAAACAAGTTACACCAGAGTGCAGAGGAGATATGACATACGTCCCTTCGAGACCCAGATGCAGCAACTTAACACAAGAAACTGGCAACCTTAATTGTATTTGTCACCTTGTCAGTACACGATTATGCGAAGTGACGTGCATTAGGCAGCATGTAAATACACGAATGCGAAGGGAAAAAAGTATCTGATATCTTGCACGTGGTGAATTTATTACGTGTTAGGAGCGAAAGTTCTGAAGAACGTGACACAGACGGCATTATCCGTGATACCACACAACGTGTGAAATATCCAAAAAATTAGTAAACTAGGTTTAGGTTTAGATTTGTCGAGAAAAACAACTGCATTCGCAACGTACAGAAGAGGCGTCCGTAATTAAATATTATATTTATATTAAGTTATCAATGCATGAAGCCGATCCCAGTGGCCGCTCGTCTAAGGCGTGGATCTGCGGCCCCTCACTTGCTGGGATTGCGGTTTCCAATCCCACCGAGGGCATGAATGTCTGTCTTTTATGAGTGTTGTGCTGTCAGGTAGAAGTTTCTACGTCGGGCTGATTAGTCGTCCAGCGGAGTCCTAACGAGTGTAGTTTGTTTATCTGAGTGTGACAATGAAGCTTTGACAATGGAGTCCCAGGCCCACTAGGGGCTCTTGCGCCACGTGTATAATGTATGTATACTATATAAACTATTCCTGAACAACTCTGGCAGACATGAGCCACGTTCTCTTTACGCCACATTCTCAAGACAGGCATATCTGACCAGCAATTGTCGCTTATGGATAACTGAAACGTCGTGGGAATGGAACTATTGTACAAACACTGGCCACATGTCTGTTTCCCACCGACCGTCGGTAAATGTAAAACAAGACAGAGTAAACACCAGTGTTCGTTCACTTATAAGGTTGCCTAATAACAGAGTCGTGAAAACAGCCTAACAATTACTCAGTCTGGCCCTTGCACAAAGCACAATTACTGGGGCATCTTTGAAATACAGCGGACGCGGCAAAGACGCTTTATGTGAAAGTCCCCATACTCTTGTACTCCTCGAAGTGACAGACGTATCTCACACCTCAAAATACGTATGGCACCGTATCACCTTATCATTAACAAACATAACCCTCCGACTTTGGACCAATGAATTACACACTCACCAGGCGACCAGAATTATTAACAAACTCATAAGCAGTGGTATAACGGTAAAATTTTAAGGCCTGTTACTTAACCACGCCGTCAACCTCTAGGGCTACATACCGTCGGCGTCAAAGAGAATGCGTATGGAGCACTGGGGGAACGACACTGGCACGGAAGCCTTAGGTCCGTGTTGCCCACCACAAATTCTATATCAACTGCACTGGGGTGCAGCAGCGACGGTGCACAATTCTATTCACGAGGATGCAGGCTACAGCCAAGCCCTCCAGATGAGCTTTGGGATATTCCATCAAAAAATACTGTGACCGTGGCCATCGCAACCATTGTCTTCGCAAAGTTCATTAGCATCTTTCCAACACACTCAAACTTACACAAACTCTGCAGAGTTGCCTACAGGAAAAACAGAGTGGCTGTGGATATACTGAGTAAGCAGTATGCACAGCCGACAAGGCGAGATTATCCTTTTGGTTTAGGCGCGAAAATAACAAATCCCACTCTTGGGTTACATAACACGGAAATTATCGTTGACCTGTACGATTTATTTGGGTATCATTTTACAGCTGAAAGACACTGTAAAGGTGCGTGAGGCGGTCAGAGCATGTAGCATGGCAGAAATACGAGGGAGAGTCAACTGAAAACCTTAAAAGTACGATAAAAATTCGAACCACAGCTCCATTGTCTTGTAAGTTTCAACAATGATACTCATGGTTTGAAGAGTGGCCGACAGGTGGCAGTACGATACTACACAGAAAAAAGAAGTCATTGTCTACATTTTAAGTTCAATAAGTTACGAGATAAAACATATTTAAGGTTTTCATTTGATTCGCCCTTGTATAACAATGGAAGAGCGTTCATTGAATTCGTGTAGCCCACATGGAGACCTGTGGTGGGTTATTAAGAACGAGGATTAGAAAATTTCTTGACCAGCCGAGCAAGAGTCAGCTTCTAATAAGGCCCACTTGTAGACTGTGTTTGGCAGCAATGTCCATAAATGGAACAAGAACTACTTTATCATACATAAAAGCACTACATGGTATAACGCGATAAGCTCGCAGCACAGCGCTCGGAATGTCACTAAGAACACAGCCCACAGGGTCACTTGGAAGTGACCGCTATGTTGAAACGAGTGACGGGCCACAGGAGACAGATGAAATTTTAATGAGGGCTTCAAACAAGTAAGAGAGGGTCGTGGTGGTTGTTGCAATTGCCACTGAAGAACAGGCAACGCTAACACAACAGCTCGCAGCCAGTTCGCTACAAACAGCGACCACACTTCTGTTCTTGCACAGATCAGAGAGACGTCTCACTGATGAGTTCCAACATAATCCAAGGTGGATCGCCTTAATAAATATGATTATACTAAAACATATCTTCATTTTATTCATCCCGCTGTGTATTTATACACGAACATTAACAGTCTAGCACAAATAATTCATTTATTAAAAAAACCTCATTTACTCCATTCGGCTTTTCATGTGAGCCATCATCAGGCTGAACAGTAATTCAAAAATCCAATATACAGTTTGCATGTACATGATACAAGTCATATATTGGATCATTGAAGGTCTGAACGCAGCCTGACGATGGCTCACACGAAAAGTCGAATCGAGAAGCTGAGGGTCTTTTTTTTTTAACTAAATGAACTATTTGTGCTCGACTGTTAATGTTAATGTTCATGTTCATTAAACCACACATTAGCCGACTCCGGTGGCTGTGCGGTATAAGGAATGGGTCTGCAGCTGCATGACTGCTGGAGTCGCGAGTTCAAATCTCTTTGAGAGCATGATTGTTCCTCTGTTGTGTGTTGTGCAGGTAGCGACAGCTGCGACGTTTAAGCTGTCGTTCAAAGATCTAACGCGCCTCTGTGTGTGTGTGTGTGTGTGTGTGTGTGTGTGTATGTGTATGAGTATATGTGTGTATGTGTGTGTGTATGTGTGTGTCTGTGTGTGTGTGGTGTGTGTGTGTGTGTGTGGTGTAAGTGTATGTGTGTGTGTATGAGTAGGTGTGTGTATGTGTGTGTCTGTGTGTGTATGTGTGTGTGTATGAGTATGAGTGTGTATGCTTGTGTATGTGTGTGTGTGTGTATGCTTGTGTATGTGTGTGTCAGTGCGTATGTATGTGTGTGTGTTATGTGTGTGTGTGTATGCTTTTGTATGTGTGTTTGTGTGTGTGTGTGTGTGTCTCGTGTGTCTCAGGTGTCGCGGGTGTGCTTGTGCGTGCGCGCGCGCGCGCGCGCGCGTGTGTTGGGCTGTGGCGCCAAAAAAAGAAAAACAGAAAGTTGTTAAGGAAATGAATGTGTAAGTTTGCGCTATAATTATGTGCTTCGGGATTGGTCCAATGACGATGTTTATGAACACGGGACGTATGGGTTCAACCGAAGGTGGGGAAAGTCTGGAACGGCTGAGCAATTATCAGCTTCTCACTGAAGACTCGGTGCCATGAAATATGCCGCTTCGTCATCAGTCTCCAGAGGAAATACTGATACACTACCTAAATGACAAAATAAATGAACCTGACGCTAAAAGAAACGCGGTGTACGGAACACAGGGGTTGAATGGCGAGTTCTTACGAACGATCCGGATCCATTTAAGGAGTAAATTTGTTCACCAGCTGTTTGATCTATCCGTTCTTCTCGGAAGATTCGGTAGCAAGGAATTAACGGGCTCGTTACTAGCTAGCCTATCGCGTTCTTCTACGGTCCGTGCATTAGCCCAAAGAACAGCAGAGCACAGATGCAATGCTCTCTAGACTTGTAATCGGAAGGCACCTAGGTGATTCTCGGTCAGGTCTCTAACAAACCTCATTCCCTTCAAGCCAATGTCGGTACTGTACCCACAAATAGGCAACGGTCATCTTTTATCCACAACTACCTACTCAGCATTTACAGTCAATGTACTGATCCTACCTGTACAAAAAGCATGCAGGTAAAACAATGTCGTCAAATATTCTAAACACACAGCGACGTGTATATCAGGCCTACCAACAGTGATATCGCATCGTATTTTATTCGAGAGGTGTTTAGTTAGAATATCGACACCAGTAATACTGACTATGGATTTTCGTAAATTTTCGCAATGCCTCTGGAGAATGTTGAAACTTAATCTATGAGACGGGAACCTCCCTATCATTTCATAATCATTATACTACATCTCATTAAAACTTTAGACATCCCTCGTAGTCCATAATGCATAGTAATAGCCTAGACTTTCACTGCAGACACGTGTTAGATATTTTACATGAATTAAATTCTCCATGTGCTCGAAACATGTAGAGGCATGAAATAAACTTATTGTAAAACATAAATTTTGTGCATCAAGTTGGTTAATTACTGAGATAAACATACTGAGAAGCATAGTCAGCAAAACGTCAAAAAATAAGTTCTCCAAATTTTGTTTCTGAACTTTCAATATCCGTATCCCGAAAGCGCACTGTAAGTAAAAGGTAAAGTGATCCCATTACAGGCCCGGTGTGACCCAGAGGGTGGGTGGAGGTATAGCTCTACTCTTCCATGACCGTGGCACTAGAAGGGGGTGAGTGGTCATCAGCACGCCCCGGCCGCACTTTACCCCCCGTAAAGACCCAGTACCCATTTTACAGGAGGCTGGGTGGGCCCCAGGGCCGATCTGGACGGGCGGAAAATCTCGTCCCCACCGGGATTCGATCCCGGACCGTCCAGCCCGTAGCTCAGTCGCTATACCGACTGAGCCACCCGGCCCACGCACTGTAAATTCACAGTTAAATATACAATTCAAATTTGCATTTCGATGCAAATTTTTCGTCTGGCTCCGGCAACACTTAGCTGAATGACGCGTAAATCATCATGTGTGCAAGTTAAAGCGTTAAGAGGTACGAGTATCACCGCTGCATCAAGTCCATTAATAGACACGACATGGCCGATGAAACAATCGTATCAGAGTTTACACCTCTGAACCGCCACAGGCATAGATAAAAGCTACAACTGGAACAGCTCAGACATCAGACAGGGAATACATTTCCTTTGTACCGAGACGGGCCTTTGTGAGGAATTAATTCCCTCACAGTAGTTACAGAACGAAAAATACCCGGACGACTGGACAATCATCGCTATAGGCGTAAAGCATACTCGCATCATACTATAGTGACCACTATCGTGTGTTGCAGGAGAGGTGTGATTAAACAGTGGCGCAGCGCGTGTCGGTAGGCGCAACTTAAGCATGCGCAGTAACAACATAGCTACAGATCTGATGGGAAATACTAACCGTGACATGTCATCATGTAATATCACTTCTCTAAAGCGTCAAAACCGGCCCTTACGCCCAGGGGCATCAACATGATAGACGTTTACATTGGCGGTTGGAAAAATACACAGGAAGCATATGATTCAAAGTGACACATTATCACATATCACATGTCTGACTTCCAAAATTATAAGGATGAACATAAAATATATTCGCCAGGTACTGTTGCGACAAAATGCACCTGAACTTGAAGATAAATAATAGGCCTAAATATCTGAAAGCCAATCCCCGTGGTCGTGCGGTCTAAGCAGAAATGTGCGGCCGCTAGAATGATGAAAAAGCCCGCTCAAATCCCGCCGACAGAATAGATGTTAGTCTCTTGTGTTTGTTGTGTAGGTAAGGACCTCTGCGACGGATCGATCACTGGTTCAGAGGAGTCCTACCGTGTGTTTAACCACGAAACCTAACACGAAGCGGACTAGGCCTAATTTGGACTGTGACGCCACACACAAACTCTGAAAACACAAGTTAAGAAAAATATTCTGACCTAGTATCGACTCCTCATACCGAGGGCATCATGATTCACACACGTCACCTAGTTTTGTTTAGACGGCGAAATCCGCAGCGTTGCCCAGCACTAGGCATGTGGGTCGGAAGGCGAAGACAATGCATGGGGCACTTTAATACCAAAAGCTCTGTGCACTCCGACAAGGAGAACTCCGTGAAGCAGCGTTCAGAGGGATGGGCTGTAAGAACTGAAGGTGGATGGGACTCAGTATCGTTTCAATTGGCGGACTCCAGGAAAGCCGTCTAAACGGTGCTTTACTTTCTTCTTGCCGTAAGATAACACTGAACAGCAGATAAATTCGTACTGCGACCTGAGGTGCAATGACAGGCGCATTTCATCTTGACACACCCCCGTGACTGTAACAGACATTAGTCACATATAGTGGTGAATGATCCTCGGGCATTAAGCAGACTAGGCAGTTTCTGAAAGCAAGTTTTGCTTCTGTTACAAAAGTACATCCTTCTGCGGTACAACTTACCGGTTTAAACCCACATTTGAGTTCCCTTCATTAAGGAAGCACACTTCTGCTTTCTCTGGTAGATTGGGCCGAGTATAAACCGACATAGACCGACAAACATTCACTTAGAAAGCAACTCATTGCGTTCTCTTATATGTTGTTCGTGCTGTATTTCTGTGTTTTTAATACAACGTAATATGACGTCTTTTGGTGCGGCACGAATTACCGCTCCTATTACGAAGGATTCAGAATTACGCCCAAAATATTTAATCCTTTACACATATGGTAAATCCGTAGAACCAAAAGAGTCCATTTGCGAGACCTGAGCACAGACAAGATAATATTAAAGAGAATCGAAAAAACCGTAATATGAGAGTGTTGGGTGGATTCACCTGTTTCAGGACAGCGATAACTTGCGAGCTCCCAAGTTTTCCTGCTATACTCTACACATCTCTCAAAGATCTCATAACTGCCAAGTACTTTGCACATCTCATCCTCGATTTAATTAGCAATTGGGCTTATGTAATAAGTAATTACATTCTCAGTATCAATAAGCTATGAAGCACTTGTACTTCAGCACGATGGCATGTGCGAGTTGAAAACAACTGGTTTGAATGAAATCAAAATTTATCCCTACAAAGTACTATGCTCGGTATAATACTTTTTCATCAGTTCAGATACAGCGAATCATCACAAGAAGCATAACTAAGTCCCAGCCTTTGTTACATTCCGTAAGCGGTCGACGAATGCTATCGCACGCGGCAACAAAACATTCAGAGACGCGTCCCCTCAGTGGATTATGTTAAGAAGGGTGTTTCCTCACTGAACGTGACGGTTTGTGTCTCTTGTAGATGCAACTGGCCAGCTATCCTGGGTTTAGACTTGTCTCCCTGTCAAGAACTCCGCCACGCCCCCGCCCCCCACACTCCCGTACACAAACAACTTTGCTGTGTACTTACCCACAATGCAACAACGACGGCGATAATGAAGCCAGCCAGAAGTTTATCCACATGCAGCAAAATTCGGGCAAAAAAAGTGAATACGATACAAGAACAAAGACATGTTTATTCACAACAACAGAGATTTATTCCTGTTTTGAGTGCATAATTTCTAAAGCAACTCAGTTTTTATCTAAACATGTGCTGCAGGCAACCTGTAATTCAGCTGTTGCCAACAGCAGCCCAGCGTAACTTGGGTAACTGTAGATGTATCGTCCAATGATCTCACTGCAATCTCTTCAGCGACAACATTCGTGCAGCACACAACAGGACTTCACAAAATTCCATAAGACAGAATCTACTGGACAGAGATCAGCGAAAGGGAAGGCCATGATATCGGTCCACCTATACCCACACTCTTACTCGGGATCTGGGCATTCAGTAACCTTCACACAACAAATATATAATACAAATTTTTTTCTTCCGAGGTAAACTCTGTGTGCACCTTCGAAACACATTCAATCGGTATTTCCAGCTGTTTCAATGCGGCATACTCTCCAAGTCCAACAAGCTACGAAATGGAAGACAAAACTCAACCTGAGGTAAGCAACAAACCGCCAGGTGTATGGAATTTGAAACCAACTACTGAGTTTCCTCAGTCCCTTGTAAGTTACTGAATTACGCCCTTCCAATTACACATGATGCATATTTCGAGGTGGGATGATGACAAACAGCACATCTTATAGGCGATAGTCGTGGCATATTTGAAGGAATCATCACTGTGACAGACGTGACGAAACCATAACTGCAGGTTCCAGAATCAGGCTCCAACATAAGTACGTCTCGCAAATAAGGTCAGATATTTGCTACAGCGAACACTAATTCGGACTCGTGTTTGAAATGTGGCGCTCCAATTAGAGATAGTAAATAGGCAAATCTAACCTCTATCACATGTAGCCAAGTGACACCAGTACTTAAATACCTTATGTGTATAATTTCGGTTTTCTAGCACATACGAACCAAATATACATTAAGGAACAGATAAGCCAGGTCTTTGTGTGTAAAATCAGTTTCAAGCACTAAGTACATAAGTCTCTCTTCTGCTGTTTATTGCTCAATGACATTTGTTGCAATTCTGACCACACCCTTCGCATCAACATATAAATTTTCCTGCTGTCTGTACCACATAAATTACTAGAATCGTGAGATTTATTGGCTCATTCAGTCAGACGGAGCACAATGCTGATAAACGAAGCAAGGAGAATAACGCAAATTTCAAACGGAAAATAACTGGCTTACCATGGGGGCTCAGGCTAAAGGGTTATACACGAACACATTACGTGAAAACAGGCTCGGTATATCTAGGATCCTAAACAACTCCTTAAAGAGATTGCGATTAGGATGAATGATGTGAGCACTAACAATCAGGTGGGAATTCGAGAGACTGCCGTTTTTAAAGGATGACTACTGGTTAACGAGCACGGGCCTGAAGTGCCCTGCAGACTGGTACCGTAACACGAGAACTACCTCGAAATTTAGACGGAGCTTGAGGCCCATCTCCTGCCCCAAACCATGTATATTTGTATACGCTATGGAACAAAGAATGAAGTCAGAAAGAGGGAGCCAGAAGGGAGCAAAGAAACAAGACAGGCAATGTACGTATAATCTAACATTGAGGCGCGTTCGTGCAGCCATTGTTGCAGTGGGAAAGCAATAAGTGTTACATATTCTGAGAGTGTGTTTGTAGCCTTAGGTACCCAGCATGCAATGCACATGCGCCATAATGTCACCTGTTGCCTACACAAATCTACGATATTTTTCCACATTACCTCATAAACGGCACGATTTTCAAAAAAAAAAAGTTTTTGAATATAAAAAGTGTGCTTCTGTATTCTATACAACTTCTGGCCGAAACACTTCTCATTCTGAGAAAAACCGAGCGAGGTATGATAAAAAAATGTACTTCAGTTTTCGTGTAAATTACACGTTATTCTTGTCAGCTACCAAAGAAACTTGGATTTTCTGGGCAGATTTTCGTAAAAAAGTTAAAATATCAAATTTCATGAAAATTCGTCCAGTGGCTGCCGAGTTTACATTTGGACAGAGAGACATGACGAAGCTAATAGTCGCGTTTCACAATTTGCGAACGCGCATAAAAAAAGGAGTAAAAAGGATGAGAAATGAAACGAGGAAACATAAGAAGGGACAAACTTGACACAGCAACAGTGTTTGAGCCCGAGTTACACACAAAAACACAAATCTCTCGTGCACGATTTGACATTTCACCGGCGCTGACCGTCCTGGATCCAACGTTGTGTAGGGCTAGGCTTATATACACGTATATCCTGACGTTTCTAACGGCTTTCCAATTCTACGTCTTGCGACCTATCAAACGCCCGAAGTAACGGGAGTACGCTCCTTCCACGCGACGCGGCCACCACTCAGCAGCACATTCACACAAGACGTAACTTTCTGTCCCACAAAACACTATGACTTCAGCATAACAGCTCCGTACTTGGAATAAATCCTCGCAGAATTTCACAGTCACCAAAATCTCATCTTAGTACTCACAAGGGCTCGCCACTGCGCCCACACTCAAACATTTGTATCAAATTCAACCCATTTCTTCAATATCCATTTTCCATCAATCCCGACGACGCAATTTTGAAAGTATTTCTGACCTCCCCATGCGCGCCGCAGACCCTGTTCATTACTTCTTAACTATAAGCATCGCCCCAAATTTATTTCGTAGCTTCTCATTACATAATTTTGTGCATCGTGTGATACGAATTCTCACTGGACCTACGTGTGACGTAACAAGGCATTATGTGCGCAACTATATTAGCTTTCTATCAGCAACGTGCTCGGTAAGTTACAATTATAGCCAGTGTAAGCTCAACATTTTGCTGATTAACGTGCCCATTCGCCTGTCGGTCGTTTCAGCAGTGAGGTGGGCGAACATTACAGTCACGCAATGCTACAGGAGATCACATTACACAAGCGACCGACATTCTACGTTTGCCTCCTGAACAAAGGACAGCTATGTTCCACACAAACAGAGGCCGTACAATTTGAGGGCCTCTCAGCAAGTACGTGTAAGACTTCACGCCGAACTATATATCGGTTGAGCACTGTCTAATGCAAAGGTGGCTCCAAATGTGTATTAGGAAGACTGTGGAAATACACGTGGTCTGTTGTAAGGCATTTCACTCCACTTCCCTCGAGAAACTGAAAAATAGGAAGGCATGAATCAGAATAACACACCAGTTACAGTAAGGATTTTAATAACCTATTATGATGATTAAAATCTATGCATAAGATAGCGATGATGCACAACTACAGTAAAAAGTTGCCAATTACAGGCCTGGACAGTCTCTTTGGGTTCCTGGAGGCTGAGGCACCCAGAATTTCTAAACAATCGGCACATGAAGGTGGCAAACTTTTTCAGCCACTTGCACCTCCCAGGCGACACTCCTGGTACTCATTTCTGTTAGGGGCTGAGTCATCCCAAGGGACATAGGGCGGCAGGAAGGATTAAGGCAATGAAAAATCCCAATGATCCCATAGGGAATCGAACCCGCGACCTTCTGGCTTGTACTGCAGTGCCTTAACCAACTGCGCCAACGCGTATCCGACACACCTCCAGTCACGAAGCTTCGATTTCAAAAAGTATTGTACAAGTTTAACGTACAGCAGTCCCTGTCCTTAATCAAAGCACCACGCCATGAAGGCGTATGGGAGTGAAGGTACACTCGACGCATTATTAACCTCGGCACAAGGGAGAGCTAAGTGGTCAGCTACACGTTTCGGCCTATTTAGTTCCGAGGAATAAGTTCCCTGTTCGACTGCATAGGAGGCTGCGTGGACCCCATAGCAGAAGAGGATATTTTAGCGAACAGAACAAATCTCTTTCCTCTGATGGGAATCGAAAGAAGATTCCGTTACGATCGCAGATATCCACTATACTGAATGAGCTACTCTGACTGCCTCCAGTCAACACTGTCCGCAATCAAATCAATGAAGACCTCCTACCTTACTACAACCAGCACGTGTTTGTCTTCAAGAAGACAACGATTCGCAACAAACCCCCCGACTACACCGATTATTCTGACATGAAACTCGATCTCTTCGAGGACCGCGGTAGAACAGTCTGACTCCTCCTTAGTTCGATGGGTCCTGGATTAAAATATATGTCCAGAAATCAGTTATCGTGATGTTTTTGCATGCTTTATATCAGTTGCTCACGAAAAGGGCCGGGAAAATACCAGACATCACGGCCGCGTGAAGCTGTTCGTCGCGACAGCTTCAGATCTTATACACAGGACCTTAGGTTACATCACGTCCGCTTCTTTTTTCTTGTCTAGTTAATTATTCATTAATCACAATACCATTCCATGCTACACAAGCAAGTAGAATTGTCATTAAATAGCCCGAAAATAAGTAAATATATACCATTTCAGCCCAACTGTATCTGTTTTTCTGCAGCCCTACGGGCTACTGTTTGCAGCATGAAACAAAGAAGGCGTTACTCTGTGTAGTATTGATTTACGGAACAGACTTGCCTTCACGCGCGAACAAATGCAAGTACAGTACATTCGTACTGTCTTCGTTAATGGTTACGATTCTATGCCTGCAGCTCCTGGGTTTAATAATTAAGCATTACAATAAAATGAGCATGAACTCTGTGTTACTTCTGGATCAACTTTCCAATCCCAGCTAACAATTCAATAATCTGAATAATGCCCTTCCATCTGAATGCTGCATTAAACAGGAACACTGGCTCTGATCAACGTTAAACGTAAAACGGCGCAAGAGAGAAAGCTTAATCTTGGAGGTTGTTGGATGCCGCATCTTATACTGAATTAGAGAGAATCCCACACTTTGTACAAATTCATCCTGTCTTCGTGTAGGGAACACTGGAGTTGATTCTCTTCATGTGGAAAGCAATCGTATGACAGAAGCACAGGCACGAAATTCATTTTGCCGGCGGTAACATACTTGCAGTTTCGCAAAAACACTCTGCGAACAGGCATTTTTAATTACATGAAACTGAGTCTTTTACAAGCCGAAAGTCGCTAAGACGAACAAGAAGAAACCTGTCTTCCAAAGTATTCGAAATGTTATTAGGATGTTAACGGTGTACCATTTTACACTATCCTAAACCAGCTCAAGTAACATCAAATATAATTTTTGGCTCATATTTTAATATTATGCTCCTATCTAAGCTTAGCTCTCCCAAACTCTCTACCGCAGCCCGACCGTCCGACTACAACACTGACGCGCTGGTTTATCCCTGTCATACTGCTGTGTAACACCACGCCCAGCACATTCTCCGTGACTTGATCATCCTACTAATATCTAACGAAGCTCTTCACTATGTAATTTTCTCCACATTCCTATTCCTGTCCTTCATACACAAGCATACATACATATACCAACAAAAATTTCAAAATAATATATTATGAAAAGAAAGTTAGCAAAAAGTCCTGCAATTTGATACAGTCTTAAACATCTCACCGAAATCAATATTCACTTTGCACGACTGTCATCAATGTCCCGTCTTCATGGCATCTATATACAGAGATCGGGCGAACAGAATTAGTTTAGTGCGGACTGCATACATGTTTTAAAGACACACACATTTTGTTCTTATCTTTGGCTTTCAAGGGTCACGCAGCCTAGATCGACCTGCTGAGACTCAGAAATGTATTAGCTTATTTAATACCGTTTTCACAGACAAACTAACTACAAGTCAACCCTTTAGACATGAGGCCGGTTGGGCTTCAGAAGTTGTTTGGGGTTTGCAGCAAACAGAATAATTCTGCATCTACGAGGAATCGAACTATAGACTGAACTATACTGGCTCAAGACAAATGTGAAAACAGGCCTATCTAAATCTACGGGCATCCAATAAGGATTCGATCCAGTGACCACCAAGCCGGTAATGCATCGCTGAAAGCAACATGTTCCTCTAATACGCCTGGCACCATTACGTCGAAGAGCATTCCTGTGTTCTCACTATTGAATTATAGTGCCTCCATGGATCCGCGACGTTTCATATTTTAGGCATTTCTGTTCTTTGGAATTATCACTAATTTCCACATGCCGCAGGGAATTCCAGTTTGGAAAACCAGCCGCACGATTATTGCATAAACAGGTCAAAGGATCATTACCTAGCACCCGTACCTCACCAAAAGTTGGTGTGGAATGGTCAGTGCAGAGAACAGCGGCAACATGTCAGAATTCAAAATCGCAGGAAATCAAAGCATATAATACCGTAAAACTGTGTGTGTGTTTGTACATATGTGCAGTTAAGTAGTCTGTACGCTTACATTCATGGACAATCGTGACACAGTATTATCAGCACTCAAAAGAAAATGATAAGAAAACAAACCTAGGGGCAAACGGGTGAACGTTTATATTCTTGCACATCTATTTTAATTTTCTTCCAACTTTACGCAGTTTAAACCCCCAGTAAGTGTCGAAACAACTTTAATTCCATTTCTCGTCCAATTTCTTTTGCAAATTGTACACTTAGAAGCGTCACAGAGCTTCTGTTCTCTAATTACTGCGACCTCCCACAGCAAGCGCTTACAGCTGAACTACGTGATGCACAATCTCGCCGTGAAATGATCGGCCAGACAGACCGACCCAGATTCAGTAGGTCACTGGATCGAATACTACGTTCAGACAAACTGAGCGGGAAATATCATATGGTGTGCAAACATTCATAATTAATTTCATATTGCCACTTAATTCCAGCGGCGATGAAACTGCGAAGTGCGAAAATAACAAACTGTGGCAATTACCAAACCACTGCCTTCATGCTCCAACCTATGCTGGAGTGAGGTTAAACTGTCACATCTGTTTCGCATAGGTTGTAGGACACAGTTTCGAGCGTACTGTCCCTTCGACGACACTTCTCGAAACTTGATGATACCTCAGAATGTAAATAGAATTACACAACGAAGTTGAATATTGCAACTGATCTACAGCAGTACATATAAAAGGCTCAGGTCGCACCCCACAGCACATTTTTCTTCCATGAGAAAACCCAATAAGTGAATACTGTATAGGGAAATATCAGCTGTTTTTGACAGGATCAAAAACAGCATGTAAATACACTGTACAAGACACAAACAGAGAATTCTCTGTTCAACCTGGCTTTCAAGGGTTCAATTTATATCTGGTTCATAATAAAACGTTATTTGACACTTGTAAATAGGTACCTTAAAGTTTATAACGTGGCGTCTAGGTGCAGCTTCAAGCAACACCTTAAACAATGTAAACTGTAACAGAAAGCTCACCTATAAATTTATGTATGGAAAAATGTAGAGTTTATACAAAAAAAAAAGCGCAGAATTATTCGTATTGCTTAAGAAATTCAGGCCCGACAAACGCAAGGGTGTGATACCACGTACCTTCCTATCATTTACCGAGGTGGTGCTCACGGTGATAAATCCTGTAATTGCCAAACAGGCCTCGATCGTTGCGTGCATTAAACGGAATACGAATGTCTACCAACAGAGCAGCTATGGGCACATCTTAAAGCACTGACCATCTGCAGCGCATGATCTGTGTACGTGTCATTTAAAATCTCAATGTCCACCTCACAGAAAACAAATATCATCCGGTTAAGGTTGTATTTGGAGACAACCTCTGTTTTCCTTGAGTCCTGCGAAAAACATAAGCGCAGGCCGTAGGCAGGTGCAGAATTTAAGAACGACGCGGAACAAATAATGACCGAAGTGCGTTACAGGACTAGTCACACTATCACCTAGCAACCGTCAGCCACGGACAGGAAACGAGAAGACATAAGAACTCGATATTGCTCCTACAGACGTCATAAACAAATTAATAAATGTCTTCCCAGAAATTATTTTTAGAAAATACATTTTGTTGCGCATTTCTGACTAATATGTAATAGTGGCATGGAAAAAACAGCATTCGCTATTACACCTTTTGATCTGTGCCGCCGCCCCCCCCCCCGGCCCGACAAACATTCAGCATACGTTCTTAAATACAGACATTGGAGATCGATCGCTTAAGTTACACAATACTCTGTACTGATGTGCGGTTTATTAAGCATTCGACGAAGATATTAAATTGCAATCAACACTCTGGCTTACAGCTGAGTACTACTAGCATCACCAAGCACTGTTAACACGGCAGACGCTGCTGACATTAACACAATAAGGAAGCAATTTTTAATATGGGGGAATACGTGATTACGAGTTACAAGGCTGGAGATATTCAACATACACTGGAAAATCACTTGACTGCTTACACCGCAACGGCATTACTATCGAAACTGTGGCTGCCAATACTACAGCGTTATGACATACACACCGCTTACACAAAATGTGTGTCAGACAATTACACGCACCCCCGATTACGGTGCAATTCAAAATATGCTTCGTAATATTATTGGTACTAATGACATGGTCCTGGATGGCCCTATAAATCGAGTTGTTTCTGGGAAGAGTTAGCCAGCCTTTTACCAAGCGTGAGATGCTGTTTTACAGACACCACCCCCGAGTTTGCGATAGAAGATGGATACTACGCCTGCGGTAACTTTATGCACAATAAACCCATGTCTTTCAACCCTTCCACACTTACAAGGTAAAGGTAAAAGGCAAAGTGATCCCGTTACAGGCCCGGTGTGGACAAGAGGGTGTGCAGAGGTATAGCCCTACTCTTCCATGACCGCGGCACTAGAAGGGGGTGAGTGGTGAGCAGCACACCCCGGCCGCACTTTACCCCCGGGAAAGACCCGGTACCCATTTTACAGGAGGCTGGGTGGGCCCCAGGGCCGGTCTGGACGGGCGGAAAATCTCGTCCCCACCGGGATTCGATCCCGGACCGT
>Ga0123354_10001473_pt1 | contig 28732 bp, 26 predicted proteins | sample TergutLab28metaG_2_FD_97872 | JGI IMG/M metagenome (GOLD analysis project Ga0123354, IMG submission 97872) | Labiotermes labralis P4 segment gut microbial communities from Petit-Saut dam, French Guiana - Lab288 P4 | ecosystem: Host-associated > Arthropoda: Insects > Digestive system > Gut ... | reverse complement strand
CTCCAACTCCCTGATGATGATCCATTGGGATCGAAACATGTAGGAAGTGATTATGACTTTTAATGTGTTTTAAAGTGTGATTTTACCAAGTGAAATACATTGTGTGCAACTAGTTGGTTTGCTGTAATTTTAAAATTGACAATATTGCGCGGTGATAAAAATGAAAATTAAAAAAAAAAAAAATGAAAATACTTCATATTTTGTTGAAAGTGCACCACAATAGCAAGGGTGGAACAGTCTGTTTGTCAGGTAACGATGAAACCAAGTAATGTAAGCGGAAGATGGTCCAAAGTCATCATATATGCGAAGAAGCAGTGCCTGCAGAACTAGATCGAAAGAGTTGCTAAAATCGTAATAAGTGGCATTAACCTGATGCTGGGCTTGAACCAGGGGAGTAATGAAGTCAAGATAAGCAACAAGGTTTGTGGTTGTAGATTTAGATTTGATGAATCCATGCTGATGGGGATTAAATTTGGACTTGAAATGGTGTGAAACATTGTAATGTATGATAATTTCAAATATTTTGGAAAAGGTATTGAAAAAGCTGATAGGTCTGTAATAATTTATTAAGGCAGTCTTTCCTTTTTTTGAAATGGGAACAATGGCAGCTTGCTTCCAGAGAGTAGGGAAAATTGCTGTGATAAGCTGAGATTGAAAATAGATTTAAGAACAGGTATTGGAATATCCAAATAACCCTTTCTGGTGAAAGCAGGAATACAATCAAGTCCAAGAAATTTTGTTGTTGATGATGATGAGATTCATAGCAGACATGTATATGACCTTGAATAGCCAGACATTGAAAAGAACATCATCAAATGCATGGCTCAAAGCTGGTAAATTGTTTCCAGAAATTACTGAATTTAAGATACCCATCGAGGACCAGGTTATTAGTACTACATTTTGAAGGACCTGAATGTTACTGAGAGCACCTGCAGAAAATGTTGGGAGAAATGAGAAACCATTCGGCATATAATTGGTGCATGCAATATATTAACTCTAGGTGATTATACAATCAAGAAGCCAACATTGTCCATCAAGAACTGGCTGTCAAATGTGGACTGTCATGGTGTAAACCAACACCATGTTATAAATGTGAGCCATATTGTGCTAGAGAACTCAGTAAAATGTACTCTGACAGGTCCATAACAACTGATCAAACTGTCCATAACAAGAGATCAGATGTAGTTACACTTGACAAAGCCATCAAAGAAGCATACTTAATACCAATTTCTGTAGTGACAGCCTCTACATCCCCATTGCCAAGAAGCTCCAGAAATATACAGACCTAAAAGAATGGGTAGCAAGAATATGGCAACTGAATGCGGTCTATATAGTACCATTAGTATTATCCACAAGTATTATACCAAGTCAGTTATGCAACAGTTTGAAACTGCCCCATCTTCATCTTGGTCTATATATTCCAATGTAGAAAGCAGTAATACTCAATACATGCTCTATAATTCAAACATTTTTAGCAGACTTATGAATTAGAAGTGCTTGGTCAGTGACCCATACTCTTTAAGAACCAGATAATCTGCTGTGACTATAGAATAGTGATGATGATGATGATGATTAATATTATTATTTTACTTATATTATGTTCACATAACACAAATTTTGGGTAAGTATTTGTGATCTGCCCTGTGTATTGGCGTGAAGGAGCTGTGGTGCATCGTAAGTACAAGTCATGGGTATTATATGAGACTGAATTTCTTGTTTCCAGGTGCTTAATATTAAACTATCTTTGTTCTGCTTGTACACAGGCAAATCAAAGATAGCTCATTATCATGATGGAAAAATTGTCCTTTTTAGGTTGTAAATATTTTCAACTTGTTCATCACGTATGGAGACACATTCCTTCCTTCACCAGGCAGCTACGACGAATTGTATTATGAACTGATACGTATGCATCAAGTTTTTGACAACCTCTACTCAATGGGTATGTAGCTGACATGTTAAATTCTCAGTTATTTATTCCATATAAACGATATTTTTCTAAACTGCGCTTTTTCTTTTCAGCATTGAGGTACTCAACAAATGATGGAGAGTTTAAGGACAATGCTCTGAGACTGACAAACAGCTTAATAAATATAAGGTTAGAATATTTGTTATTGTAAATATTGGTCCTGATATGGAAGTGCTGAGTCCTTTCATTCACTTGTATATTAGAGGTGCATGTAATTTCAGAAGAAGATATGCTTTGATTTTGTTTGAACTACGTATGAACATCAGCTGATTAAGCATTAAAAAATTGATTGTGTGTGCTTGATTAACTGTGTTGGTTATGTAATGCTGGATTATAAAGTGGTAGGAAATTATGAATTGGGAAGTGTGTGTGGCCAACCATAAGGTAAGCTGGACCGTGTAAACCTTAACAAATTTTAGTCAGGTGTACTGGGTCTTTTGACCAGGATACTAATATTTTAGTAATGGCTTTGTATCTGAGCAAATTAACTTTTCATTAAGATTTTTACCATAAATTTTAGCTTGAATTCTAGAACTGTTTTAATTTGTTGAGAATTTTTATTCTTTGTCAACCATGAGATGTGAACTGGGTGCATCCAGAATACAAATTGAAGCATTAACACTGGAGCCGAGCTGTTCAGTAGTGGCATGTCAGTTGCATGACACTGGTTAACATATTGTGGATATTATTATTTTCAGGGCCATTATCAACCACTTCTCTCCTAAAATTGAGGCGTGGTTAGCTAGTCAAGGATTGTCAACTCCCTCAGAAGACCAGGTAAATTAAATCATGTATCATTTAAGTAATCCCTGACTTTGTAATATTGGGTTACCTTTGTTGGATTGTTTCTACACTCCTGTAATTTATGAAAATTTATGTTCGTTGAGAATGTTGTATGTTGTGAAAGATACCATCTTCTGGGCTGTGATACCAGTCTGGTGGAAATTTACGGACATTTCAGACCAACTTGCTGCCTGTATCTTCAGTGCAGATACTACCTTGAAGACTGAGGAAGTAAATTTTTCCCACACCTTCAGTAAATTTCTACAGACTGTGTGCAGTCACATCCCAAAAGACAGCATTTTTCATAGTCACTGCCATGGAAATCTCAAAAACTTGCACGTGTTAACTCTTTGGTTTCTACATTCTGCTTCTCAACACAGAATTGAAGTTGCAGGTTTGGCTCAATGGTTATGTCAGAATTTGTCAGAAGTAGTTTTTACAAATTGCATTTTTATAATTTAATCCAACACTTCACAGTATCCTCTTTTGTAATTTCATGTTTCATATTCCAATGATAATTCTCTTCACATGCCAGGTCAAAGGACTGCTTACCTTATTTCCTGATATAAGTTTCCAGTCTTATTTGTACTGTAACAACTTTAAGTCCTGTTGCTCTTGTCCATGCCTTCTCATTCATATACAGCCAACAATTGTCAGCATTCATCCTCACCCCGTATGTGTTAGACTTCGGTCCCATCATTAATGTCTTCTACTTCTTCTTCTTCTCCTCCCCCCCCCCTTCAGACTGACATTTTCTACAACGTATTTATATAGGTAGCTAAGCACAGAAGGTTGAACATATAAACTAAAAAATTATGCCTGCGTAGTGATATTTGATAGCATAACTCAGACTAGTATTGGAAGTCTGTTCCATTAAGGTGCCATAATTCCATAATGCATGTACCTGTAAAATGCATAATAAATTCTTACAAATATTCTTCTTGTTTAGATATTAGATGTTGTCCGAAAGAACTATGACAGTCTAACTCTGAAACTGCAGGACAGTTTAGACCAATATGAACGGTATACAGAGAAACCACGCCATGCAGCATTCTTCACAGCAATGGTATGTTGGAAATTGCAGTCGCTTACAAAAATGTTACCAATTAAGTGGTAGTACACAGTGTTTTACCAGTACCTTTGTTGAGAATTATTAATCCTCTGGCAATGAAGAATGTAATAGTAGGAACCTTACTCTACAGATGGAGTACATTTAAATATTTTCCCCCATAAATGCAGTACTGCATAAAAATTCCTTAAATATGAAGGTAAAGGTAAAGCAGTCCCATTACAGGTCTGGAGTGGCCCAGAGGGTTCCAGGAAGTTAAGGCTCCCAGATTTTGTGACAACGGCACAGGATGGTGGTAGGTTGTCAGCCTTACGCACCGGCTGCTTTTACCCCCAGGAAATACTCCTGGTACTCAGTTCCGTTAGAGGCTGAGTCGACCCCAGGGCCATAGTGCGATCGGAAAGATTTTATGTCAATGAAAAATCCACTGACACCAGCTGGGATCGAACCAGCGACCTACCGATTTGTAGCGCAGCATCTTAACTGCTGTGCTAACACGGTCCCCCCTTAAATATGAAGAAATGTGGAATTTAAAAGCAAAACATCAAAGTGTAATCACCAATCTATATTATGATCTATATTACACATATTCCATTGATGACTTTTAAATAGTTTGTCATTAACCAAAATATTTCTCTGACATAGTTGTTAATATCAAATTAATGTGAGGAGGCCAAGACCCACCCAGAGATGTAGGGCCAATGATGAAGATGATGATGATCAGGTTAATGTAAAATTTAAAGAAAAAGCAGAAACCTAATAGTTTATTCCACAAAGAGTACAGAATTTCTTCATTGTGGAGCTCACAGTAGAAAGGTGCATTAGCAGTGTGTTTTTACCAGCTGACATTATTGTTGAGTTAACCACTTCATGGCACTGCACTTTTGCTTGTACACAGACTGGACTTCTTTCAACACACAATAATCACATACAATACAGAAAGTAAATATAGCAATTGATGAATGAAATATTTGACATCTACAGAAGTATAAATACTAAATTGAAATAAATGGTATTTTAAAGATATGGGGGGGATATTGACTGGATTCATTTTCCAGTTGTTGGCTCATGTGAAAATGGTGACAAATCTGTTGACTCCACTAAAGATGGAGAACTTCATTAGCTGAGGGACTCTCAGCTTGTCAGGACTGTATTCTATGGAGTTAGTTCATAATATTTATATCTGTGTTTCATGAATGTTTGTTTTCATTATATTATCACATTTCCTATATCAGAGGTGTTTTATATATATATATAAAGGCTTTTTGCTTCAGACATGACCATGCTGTGTTTTGCCCTTCAATTTTGAAGATGCTTAATCATTGCTCTAAAATATGGTATGAATGTTATACATTGGACAGGACCCTAACACTGTACATGGCATCTATGCAAACATTTTCTGTAGCCCTCAGTTTGATGGTTATAACAAAAGAATCATTGAAGCTAGACATAAATTTGGTACAGAACTGGCCATAATAAATGTGTATAATTTATGAAATATTATTTATAAATCAAGTAAAAACATGTTGATTATGAAAACTTCTGAGCTTGTACCCTTACTTCTACCTAATCTGGAGACATCATGTTCTGTGTATTTTTCGTATAGGCAGTGATCAGCATTGGAAGAAAATTCTCCTGTAGTGATAATAGTTGCAACATACATTTATACACACATGTAATTTATTATTACATTACCAAAAACATGTAGCTTGCATAAACGTGACAGCGTAGGAACACTGCTTTAGAAAGCAAAATGTAATGATTCTCAACATTTTCAGTGCCCGGTTAAAGAATGACAACAGAAGATGTACCTGTCACCGCTGTACATTTTACATAATTTTTTCAGGTTCGCAGTGTGGTGAATGATACCAGACAAAACATAGACTTTGCATCATTAGACCTTCATGTTATCCTTCAAGAATTTTCATCAATATCTTGAGACTCCTTATATTAAGATATACGCAACACAGCCTCAAAGATGTCATATGTTCAATTAAATCAATTATATTTGAGAAGGTTGCTGGAAGATTGCTGGAACTAGGGAAGTCTTTGCAAGAATGTACAAAACAAGCATGGTACGATATAGAACAAACAAGACTAATGTACACAGAAAAATATTTCATAAATTGATTAAAGCTGTCCGTGGTTGTGTACATTAGCATTATTCTACAGAATCAGTAATTGTATGAATAATTTTACGTGTATATTAACCACTAAAATTATAAATTATGATCATATGTACAATTGTTTTCCCCTATATTCGCCCTGCAAACACCTGCACTATGGACCCATACTCCAATGTTATTTCTGCTTCTATTTCCAGACACCCCTGTAAGTTGACCCATTTTAGCACATTATTTACAAATCATCACCTTTCTGAAAGGTGATACTCGTGTAAATGCAAATGAGATTTAATACAAAAAAAATATTCTTCTAAAACCAATATACAGGAACACTATGTACATAAGGACAAATTAACTGAAATATGAAAACACCGTTTGACTCTTTTATGGCAAACCCTCTGATAAATTTTGCATATCCCAAACCACAGTCTGGAAATCAATGGTGTAAGTGAAGTGTTTAACTGTTTATATAAACGTACAGATTTTAACAAACTCTTTTTCCATGCTTGCTCATAAACGTTATCATATTAACTGATCAGTCAAGTTAGGAAGTTTATGGTTTTATGAAACACACTACATTGCTGTTACTTTGTAATGAGTTGCATTATGTCCTAGCAATAATAAAAGGGACTTAAGTGTATTGTAATTAAGAAGGCTACACTTTTGTAAATAGGCAACTACTTCTTTAAGATATTTTTTTAAATAAAAAACTGCATTTCAAAGACTTTCCAGGCTCAATTTCATGCTGTAAATATGGTGATTGTACGAGAATTAACATTAGTCTTTACTAAATAAAATGTACAGATTTATAGTGTTTGACAATGCATTCTTAGCCTACTTTGCTCTCTCAAGAAAAGACATTACCATACTATCTGTGTGTATGTGTTGCCTGTCTACTGTCTGTCCAACTCTCCCTCCCCCTTCCAACTTCTGAACCAGATGATGTAGATTTTCATATATCAATATCAACACTACGCTGCTGGAGGTATCCCAACCTTGTACTTTACATACACCTATGCAGCTATCTGCCACTATAGTGCACTTCACATAGTGGTCTTGTCAACTGCTTTTCTTTTTTTAATATGTGCAGAAACATTATGCAGTTGCACTACTTTCCAAGAGCTTGCATTTGTTTTGACTGCCACCACCATGTATTAACTGATGGCTAAGCACTCAGTCAACATTAGCAGCTGATTGGCAAGTGTCAAGTTGAGTGGAGGATGACTATGCTTCTCAGGGCAGAAACCATGACAAATCAGAGCAGCACATACCATTTAGTTTTTTGCTTTAAGTGGTATAATGTGCTACAAGTTGTATCTTGTCCTATGTGTTTGGTGTACATTTTTTTTTTTGTGAAAATATGTGAAAGAAAAGCTTGTCATTAGCAGTTACATTGAATGTAATTACACTTGAGAATACCACTTCAATGTTTGCAGTGTCAGGCTTAGTAGAATCAATTGTACAACCTATTTTAAGAAAGATAAAGTCAAGGAATGTAGAAAGACAGCAATGCCTTTAAAGGCTTCAAAATTATACAGTAGGCCCTACTCTATGCACTTCTAATTTTTAATCTGATTTCAGTACTGAAATACACCTGACACTTGGGATCAATAATCACTAAAGCATAAGCCGAGAGTACAGCCATCACCTCTTAAGTCTACTTCATGCAAAGAAGACTTGAAAAGGTTAATACTGTAAAATGCCAAAATAAATAAATAAAAAATAAAACAAAATACTGCAAACTGCAGCATCAAAAGCAAAAACATGTAAAGGTGAGTTAAAAATATAAAGACCACATGACTGATAGAAAGTGTTTTAATTGGGTTCAGTGGATAGGAGCTGAGAACATTACAACTGATATTCCCATGATTCTACAATGTGTGCAGAGTGACGAAGAAAACTGATAAACTGCAAGCAAATGATTTCTAGTGTAAGAAATCCTGTCTTCAGTGATGGATGTGCAAAACAGGTACTGTAACACAGCAGGACATTGCTTGCAATTGTACATTTCCTCAGTTTAATTACAAAATTATTTTTCCCTAAAAGAGTTCTTCGTAATATGAAATAAAAACACAGAAGGGAATTATTAATGGTTTATTTATTGATACAAAGCTAATTTTTAGAATGAATATGTAAAAAAGAAAATGCAATTATGAATCTAGTTGCAATTAACTCATTACAAAATTGGTCTGATTATTTGTTAATTGTTTCTGTCAGTATTTTCGGTATGAGATTACTACACCTGACAGCAAAACAACGAGCAATATCTTTCAGTAACATTATATATCATGTTAGGTTCAAACAGCTCCTCTGGCTGCCCTCTGTTTTTGAGTTAACTCTAGTGTTCATAAATTCAAGCACAAGGAAATGGTTTGTTTTGCAATACGTTACATAGGTCTACCCATACCACGGCCCATTTGCAATATGTTACATAGGTCTACCCATACCACGGCCCATGGGAAGACCGTCAGGTCCGTCACCACCTGATTTAGGATTCTTGATAGTCTCATCCACTGACAGCACCAAGCATGCTGCCTCACTTGCTGCAGTAAGAGCATTTATCTTCACAACAGCTGGTTCCCAAACACACATTTTGAAGTTATCAGAAATGTCCTCCTTGTTGATGTCCACACCATACCAACAATGACCTATGGAAATAATTCATCACATACTCAATTCCTGTGTAATTAAGCAGTATTAATTAGGGGTGGTACAGCTGACTCACTAATCAGCAATAAATTCAAGAGCCACCGTACATTCTTCACACTAAGTAGCCAAAATGCAAGACCTTGCACACAATTTCCTTTAATTAAAAGACACAACATTAAAACCTAATGTAGGCATATTTTTTGAGGGCAGTTGTTTGCTTATTTGGTTATTTTACATTATTACTCAAACTGCAGATTCTGCAACACTGAATGAAACAAGATGATTATGTACAGTAATGTAGAAAGGAACAGAAAGGAGTTGTTTGTAGACTATTTCATACTATGCAAGACTTTAGGTTCTGACAGCCGTGTTCCTGAAGATTCAAGTTTTCTTGGATGTCGCATCATGTAGAATGGTAAACAGACTGGTAACTTCTAAAAATCTATGTGGCATAACCCCAGAAGAAAGACTTCAATGCCCTGTTGCTAACTACTGAACCATCAAATTATGGAATAACAGAGGAATGTAACAAATGCATCCTGTCTAAGATTATACACAGCTGAACTGTAAATTAAGCATGGCTTTATTCCTGCTGCACTAACCTACTCAATCCATATTAATAATGCATAAATACTGTGTCCACTTGGGGATGAATGATGTTTTGTGTTAAAGTTGACAGCACAAGACTGAGATACATGGCAATGAACACAATGCCATACAGCCAAGTTACCTTACATACACAGAAGAAAACAGAGCCTAATACAACTTCCTAAAATACCTACACTTTACTGGATTACCTTGTGCATGTTTCTGACGTAACTTGTTTAGAATATTTGTTGCATCAAAGCCAGCATTGTCACACAGTTGCCTAGGAATTATTTCAAGAGCCTTGGCAATGGCACCTATTAGCAGCTGCTCTTTCCCCGCGATAGTACGAGAATAATCACGAAGTAACTTGCTGAGTTCCATCTCAATAGCACCTCCACCTGTAGAACACGCAAAATTTGTGTTACTAAAAGTATGTAACTGAAGTGTTGTTTTATAAACTTTACATCAGTTGCATCAAATCAAAATATTTTACAAAATGACCACATCTTTCAAGTCCTACAAATCTGGTGTTGTTAAGACTCCCATCCTGAATTGCATGTCATACAGAATTAAGAGGGAGCTGTGACTACTTCAGCCCTTTCATTTCTTGATGACATAGATATCAGGAAAAAACCCACCTCTTTCCAGCTATTGAATACAGGGACATGAACCAAGAACTGTATCAAAGAACACAATCTCACAACTTACCTGACAGAACGTCATGCTGATATACAACACAAAGGTTACTGTGGCAACGTCATTCACACAACTTGACACAAATAATGTGTCTAGTACTGAGAACACACAGACAGATGCATGCCCTAAGATTGCATGCAACTGCTACAGGGACTAACAATAGGCCCAAGTGCCACAGTTACTAGCCACTGCAGATATACGCTGTAAACCTTGTGTACCACAACTCAAAGAACCGTACAACATGCAGCCAGCGGTCCCATCTCTTACATAACCCATATGGCCAATATACTCATCAGTCACCACATATTCCCACATTTGTACGTAAGTTGCCTTCTTTTGGTGGAGCATCACAGTTCATCACTACACATCTGCAACCCACCCTTCCATATTTGCATACTGTTCAGGGATCCCTCCAGGACTAGATCACATGGCACAAGTGCTGTTCTGACCTCTGAAGTTCATGTGTCTTTGTGTTATCAGTGACAGTACGAAATTTGAAAGTATTGGCAGAGGGTGGCCTATAATGGCATTAAGACCCACACAAAGTTTTGAGAAAATGGCCAGCTGTTTCAAGAACTGTAGTACATGGGGGCGGACAGACGGTCGGGCAGACACAGCATGGTAATCTCTTGAAAATGATTTATTTCCTTAGCAACAATGAAGCTTCTACTAAGGCTCTATACCATCTCAATAAAATTACTGTGGATTACAGATGCCAGTGGACACAACAACGATTAACCCTCTGGTGTCTAACATCGACCTGCCACTCACTGTGATGATCAAAATGCCAAGCGTCAGGTATAGAGAAGCACCATTCAATTATCTTTGCCCTTATGCAGCTCACATTTCTACCCTGGTCTCCTACACATCACATTGGGCATCTAATTTTAAGAATGAATAATACATGCATTTCTAACTTTGTGCATGAATACACTCTGACAGACAAAAGTGCAGATCAACCAAAGAAAGGATGGAGAACCCAGCAACCATGAAGACAGGACAAGCCTAGAATGGTTTGTACCATGCTGCCGCCACTATCCCAGATGATGATGATGATGATGATGATAATTAAGGCACTAACAACATACCTGCAACAACAGCATCATTCTTTATGGTTCGGCGTACTATCATTATAGCATCATGCAATGACCGTTCTGTCTCTTCCATGAACTGCTCTGCTCCACCTCGTAAAACTATGGTGCAAGTCTTGGCGTTTGGGCAGCCAGTGAAAATGTTGTACCTGTAAATCATTTACCCAGGACATTTTGACTGTCAACATCCTCTCTACTGCTACCAACTAAATAAATGCTAATTTAGCTTAGTTCGGTCCTTACATTAATCAGCTGCTGGATTGCATATCTGCGTACCAACAGCTGGGTTCTACAGTGCTCAGTGTTTGGTTGATCATAAATTGGAAGTGATATGGGAAATGTGGTCATGCTTAAACTAATGAATCATCGTGGAATTAACCACAAAAACCATAAAAAAAATGCTACAATACCCAGCCTCCAGATAGGACTCTAATTAAATACATACTCCTGTGTCTTCATGTCCATCTCCAGGTCCTTATTCCACCTCAAAATTAACACCTTAAAAATGACAACATTTAACAACACAAAACTCCTTCCATGCATGCAACAGACTCTGCCTACTCAGTTTCACAGCAGGATATGGTGTGGGCATAAGCTGGTGACATCTTAAAATATCAACAGCCCCAAATATATATACAAACACAATGACACATATTTTGCATTCAAAATCCTTATCACCCATAGTTTCATAAATCTTCCATTTTGGTAAATGTGGTACTCCATTACAAAGACTAAAATGGCACAAAGAGTAAAACTCTGTAACCTGGCTCCCGATTTTGATGTTACAGCAGTCACAAATTTTGTAATGCCAATGCACTTTATATTTTCACATATTCCCAGCTAATATATGAGTTGTTCTAAATCTTGGCCCCAAGAAAATCATACCAATGGATATCTTTACTAATCCAGAAATATCCGTTTACCAATCAGCACTACAAACATGACTAACAACAGAATACCTTTCACTTCCAATCTGTTTCTCTTCGAAGTAATCACAACAGCCAAGAACGGAATCATTGATATCATGGGCAGTAGTCATCACAGAACCACCACAAGCTTTCATGGTGCGTCTCAAATCCTCTTCAGGCACACGGCCTGCACAAAACATATCCCTGTAAAGAAGAAACACAGCTGATACCAGAGACCAAGAGACAGCTGTGAGATCTCATACAGAATTATCCACATCCGTAGTAAAGGGAATGAAAATTTCAAACATATCTTTCACACAAAACCCAAAAGTGAACATTACCACAAGAACCCATCGATCCACTAAATCTGAGTCCAGTCCACTGTACATCCCTATAATTCACAATATTCAAATCCACATATTTGTCTCCCATGTTATTCTCTCTTTCAATTAACATTTTCCAACCAAAACTTTTTCGACACAATCTGGTCTTACAACATAATTTATTAAATGCAAATATACACGAATGTGTTGCAGCAAGAACTTTATCCTTCTTCCACCCACAGCCACACCATAAACTTTTACTAGTGACTTCATGCAACATTAGGTTTGCCAACAAAAAATGTATTTCTGCAACCAACCAAAAAATAATAACTGAATTCTGTAAATAATATGGATCTGTGGAGCAAATAAATGAACAAATAAATTAACAGGAATGATAAAATATGATAAATCTTCATATCCACATACCTGTCAGCAAAATACTGAGTTGCGACATCCCCAATAGGAAGCTTCGAAAGAACCACTTGTGCTCCACTCTTGTGGATCAAATCCAGTTTTTCATACAAGATCTTCCATTCTGCATCTACAACCCTTTGATACTCCTTTATGCTCTCAACTCGTACTTCTGCATTGTCTCTTTCAGCTTTCAATTCCAACTCAATGTTTAAAAGGGAAATTTTGGGATGGCTGTATTTCTTGGGCTGCATCTCAAACCCAGCATATGAAAATGTCTTTTTAAAGGCCACGCCTGCTACCAGTAATGAGTCCTACAGAAACAATAAAACCAACACACATAGTGCAGTGCAACTACACAAACTTCCTGCACTGTGCACATAAATAAATAAAGCCAGGAAATGAATCACAATTCCATGGAACATCCAGCCCATAGTCCACAGCATTTCCTGACATTCCTCTCAAACATCAGCCAAACACCAACTCAGTAACACAGCATCTCATCCCAGAAGACCAAAATCCTCAATAAACCTGCTGTGGAAACCTCTTATCCTACATCTTTACATAACTTTCCTTTACCAATCTTATTTTTAGCCACATGAAATGATTATAAATACTTCACATGACCACCACTAAATTCTTTCTTTACAGTATCTCATAAACTGTTTATCAAGGTCTTTGCAGCATGGATGAATTCAGATGGAGAAAAACAGATTAAAAACAAGGAGAAACACAACTTAAAATATCAATGTACTAACCTCTAAAGCTCCTCCAGTAACCTTCTTCACACCAATCATATTTAGTGGCAGAAGCTCATCCAACAACAATACAGCATCTACCACCATCTTTGCAAAGAACCCCTTCTGCTGACTGACAAGTTTCGAACTTAATGCTGTAGCAGCACATTTCTCAAGCAGCTGCCGATGCTCTTCAGCATTGTTTTCCTCAATCTGCCCGGGAAAAAAAACACCACATCAAGCAAATAATCAGCAGCATTCAAGAGTACTTTCAAGTGTGTCACTTTTACAAATGCAGTTCTTGAAATATGCTCCCATATACCACTACTGTAACCACATGCAACAAGCTTAAGTTCATTCATCCATGCACTTCACTGGTGTCTCTTAACTGGCATTTATTGCATGAACAGGAAAATGCTGTCCCACAAAATGTACGTCCTTTTCATCCAAACGGAAAAACAACGTCCCACGGCACTGAAAGTGAACAGTGCCCTGGCCACAGCACAAACCTGTGATTTAAGAGGCCACACACTAAACATTCAGTGACAACAGATTTTATACATTATTTTAAAATTCCCACCACAAAGTAAGGGAATGAGTACTGGTGTTGGTTAGGTTTTCTTTCCGCAAATGCTTCCTGGTATTTGCGTACCTTTGGACAACAAACCATCCCGTAGGTTATGTCACGACAGCCCACAATGACTCTCCCCATTTCTTGGAAATTATAATTATAGCAAATCACTAGACCACTTCTGTTACAATTACTCAATATCGGCATATATTAACTCCTCCAGTGCCCATCTTCCCACTTTTGCCCCTTGCAGCCTTTCACCACTCTTCATAATTTTGCTCCCATTCTCTCTTGAACATGTCCAACACACCCTCCTTTTTCTCATGCACACTCCAGTCATATGATTAGCATTTTTACTTTGTGACATGCTGGAGAGTCCTGTATCTCCTAGGACCTGCACGAAGTGAATATTCCATATTTCCTCTGGGTGCTGAGAAGTCAAAATACTCTACTTCAATCCCATCACTATTAGCAATCAATGTCTTTGTGAACTTGTGTTCTCTTCATATACTATTATTTAAAAATTAGCAATGCTTTGAAAACACTACAGTTACAATTACGCAAGTATCCAAAGAAATGGCCAACACAATGCTATTGAATAAAGTATTGCCTTACTTCTGCCATTAGGCACCAAAAGATCCCACAATATCAAAGTTGCCTTAATTCAACACTGTTGCCTGTTTAAGGCGCAATTCTCAACTGAAACCTAAACAATCTCCCTAGCACCTTCTGAAAAAGAGTATTCCATGCCTAATCAACAAAGCTCATTACCAGACCTAACAATCAGCATAAAAACTTCGGAGTTATAGGTACTATGGATGAAAGTATCCATGCCAAATTGCTGTGCTCTTAAGTGTAACCAATCTGACATACTGATGGTCCTAAATTTCTAACATTCACAAATTTTGGCCAAAAGCAGTCACTTTACAACGGACTTAACTTGGCTCATGACAAGCCTAGAGAGCTAAACAAAGTCAATCTGAAAGCTGATTACATGCCTTTCCCATTCAGAGACCTCACAGGTTTACTACAGGAGGAAAAAAACTATAAACATCAAGCAAATGTGACTATTACTTTAGCCTCAAACTGCCAAAAATGCCAACCAACACCCATCTGACAGTCTGATGTATTGTACACGTGCATATACCATGTCCCAGTTGCTCAAGCCGCAATACAGTGTTTAAGGTGCATGCTAAAAACATTTCAGGATGAAAAAAAGTATACATTTCCTTTATATTATAAATAATTAGTCTCTTCTGTTCATGAGCTCTGGTCACACTGACCTGCATGTTCGTAAGTCCTTTCTACCTGGCATCACTCTGGTGATATCATTACAGTAAAATTCTTTTGTAGTAACAGGTGAAAGTAAAGTTGTCATGCTGTATTACAGTCTATACCAAGCTTCATGTAGCCTGGTAACATTTCATAGATCAAATTTACAAATATTAAAAGTAAGAGTGAGCAACCAGCCTTTTTTTCTTTTAAATACTAATCACAGAAAAAAACTGGGGACAGATGCTTGGAGAGGTACTAGAAGAAATATCTCTTGAGTGTAGAAAAAAAAAATTGTAAGAATTTAGGAAATATGGACAGCAAAAGTAGCACATACCTTCACTGCCAAACTGTTGATCTTCTCAACTGTCAGCTGCATTGCCTTGCGAAGTGCTCTAATGATAATGCGTGGATGAACACCCTCCTCAACAAAAGATTTTACCTGCTTCAGGAATTCACCAGCTAGAAGAACCACACTAGTTGTGCCATCACCCACCTAGAAATGCAATCACACTTTGATCGAATCATTTTTAAACAATCTAAATCATATACAGAATAATTACAAGATGTGTGGATGAAATGAAATGACTCGTTTCCCTCAACAATGAGCCATCAGTCTGTCACACCAATTTTTTTTCCCCAGTCATGTGCTCATCTAAGCTACACTCTTGCCAAGGCAAGCACATTCACAGGAGGAATGAGATGGTCAACAACCTCAATCGTAACAGAACAATCACATCTGCAAAGCACTTAATCCTATTTGTAATATCCTCGCATATTTTATCACCAAAGAAGTTCCAAAGTATAACAATGACAGCAGAATGGAACCCAGTAATCATTTTGCTAATATCTAATAATTAGAATTAAAATAAACACTAATAACTACCTGTCTAAGAAAGATGCTGGTACTCAAATGTGATAAAGAAAGGCAGAATATACACCTTATAATTGTCGGACTTTTCTTAACACCTTATAATTTTCAGATACTTTCTTAATACAGTGCCCAATGACTACAAAACATAGTACCAGAAATTAGGAACTTGAACTTTTATTTAACTCAGTCATTCCCTCATTTTCAGTAACATATTTTTCAATTTCTTGGAAAAAAGCACAAATATGACATGCTACCAGCCAGAAAACTTGATAATATCCCAATTAAATAGCATAAATAACACATCATTCTCCATAACAATCTTTTGTAGCACATACAACAACCACTCACCTTAGGTGACATTGTTCCAATGCATATTTCTCAATAAAGTGTTAATTATATGACCAAACACAACATACAGATCTAGCACAACAGTCTTTTAATACAAACTGCAAAATGTTTCAGCTGTCCAAATCAGCCATCTTCAGGCAGACGATGGATACACAAAAACAAATATAATGGGAGAAAGGCCCCTCTTTAATGTGTTATTAATTATAACAATATTATTACAAAAATGGAATAATAAGGTTAAAACTAATACATAACCATGTTACAAAATTCCTTAGGTATAATCTATATGGAACAGTAAAATAAATGGAATAACAAAAAGGTAAAATATGATAAAAGGCTAAAAGATAAAAATATGAGTAATGGAAAAGCCTTCACAGCCTATGTTTGCCACAGCAATGTTCAGCTTAGTATGTATATTGATGCAAATCCTCTTGTCTTGGCTTGTGATAACCTTAAAATGGAGTTGTACTGCTTGTTCTTAAACCCCTTATGTTTACAAGTAAAGTGGAGTGTGCTGGACACGTACCCGTGAATTGAAAATAGTTAGTGCGGTCCACAGCCGTCATATACAAGATGAGTAGTAACTTTTATCTGGATACAGAAAATGTAGACTGTGTACAACATCAAGTGGGAGCTACACATTTCGTACTTTGACAGCTGATCCACTATTGAGCCTATTGTACTAGAGCTGTATGTTTTGTGTGGTTGGACAATTAACACCTTAATGACACACCTGCTGAACAATTCCTACAACTACACGACAATTTATGGCATGTGCGCCAAATGTTTCATCACATCTACACAGCATACCAAAACCACATCACTTGCAAACAACAAACTACCATACCATTTTCTTGCACATACCACAAAACAGTGAAGATTTTAATAAGCAAAATTAAAGTACAAGCAACATAAGCTGGAAATGCATAACATATTAAATTTACTACACATAATTATTAGAACAAACTTACCTCAGCATCTTGAGATTTCGCAATATCAACCAACGTCTTTGCTGCTGGATGAACTATGTCCAAAAGCTTCATAATAGTTGCTCCATCGTTGGAAATTGTAGACTTTCCTTGATTATCCACAATAAGTTTATCCATTCCCCGAGGACCTAGGGTGGTTCGAACTGCATCCACAACTGCTTGGCAGGCATTGATGTTTGATATCAGTTGAGCTTTACCCTGAGAATTCTCTGTACCTTCTTTCAGTAGAATGATTTGTGGTTGCTAAAAATTGCAAGATTATTCACACATCACAAAAAAAAATAACTTCGATACTTTGTAAGAATTCAACAACTCATGATTACCATGTAACCAAACATTCGTACGATGCAACGACTGCATTACCAAAATTACCACATAGTACGTATTTACTCCGGATTTTGTGTTAAGATATCTTAACGAATAAACCGCCAGACACTTGGGACCTACTTCGTTTTAGACTGTGTACTAGCCAACAACCGAAATAAATCACAAACCCTCAGCGACTTCAGTATGTCCATTCCTTAACATCGAAACACTTTGGAGAAAACCATACAGGAAGGTTATATAATACACTAAGTTAAGTGAATTCTGGTAATGCATAATTTATTTCACTTAAAAACTGGTTTAATAATAAAGGGCTATATTCATTTCTTAGTAATCGTCTTGTGCAAAAAAATATGACATGATCTAAACGTATATGCCCGGCTTAATAATGACACAACATCGATAACGGGAATGTAATCTATTATTCACTGTTGTGACAGATGCTGGTTAAATAAAGTGATAAAAATTACAAACCATGACGCCGACAATAACCTAACCTCACGTAACTACATAGACACCACAGATCCTCTAGTATATAGTCACTATATTGCTCAAGTCATCCGTTCTTTCAACCACGGATAAGAGCTAACACGGAACTCCCATTCCGCAGACAACATTCTAAAACCACGCTAGGAAAACGTGTTTAGGACGAAGCAACTCTCCGTATATATTCCTGCCGATGTGTTTGGAAGCACTGCACGTCGTTACCTATTTACCAGTAGGAACTGGACAAGGTGCGAGTAGAATGTAATGCATACCAAAAACCTTGTGAAAACCTAAAAGTCACATCGTTAAAGGAACAAGCTCGTCTGTTATATGTAATCAGTGCTAGCGTTGCAGATTCTTCTGTTATATCGACTTCGTAACCACTAGTATATAGCCCCAACGTTTCGGAGGAGCTCGTTACCTCCATCTTCAGAGTGGTTCAGGTGGGGCCACAATCCTACCAACACAAAAATCGCAGGATTCCATGCCATACTGGTCCTTACAACTTGTAGGTCCCCACTAATTTGAAATTTATTTTCTATTGGGGGCATCAACTTACAGTCCATGAACAAACATAACATACAAGTACAGCCAACATCAGTACTGAACTGTCTGAATAGCTTTTGCTGATAGAATATTCTACATTCACAAAACACAACAAATTTTAAAACCTAGTCATTGTGTGTTCTTTGACCCATGTAGCTCTTCAGCATTCACCACTGGCTAAATCAATACAAAAGGGCTTCACAGTTACTTAGCTACATAGTAGGACCTAGTATTCTTTTGCAAGACCTTCCTGTGCATTTGCTTTCCCTGCTTCACATTAAAACTATGCTCTAATTGAAGACATATATATTTATGTACATTACATCTCCTAGGCAAAATGTAATTATACCAAATAACATGAAGCTTCACTTTAACAATTTCTCACCCATTACAAGGCAACATACAACAATCAGTGCTCACAATTTGGAACAGCCAGCTAAATGGATTCAATCATGGCATTATTCTGGTCTAGATCCAATATGCAATTTGCAGTTGACAAGGAAGATACATTGTTAAATACACCAGCTGTTGAAACAGGGTTCCTCAATATCAGGCTAACAGTACGAAATGTCTCATCACCCAACATTATTCATGCGATAAAATCAAGTGGGTGAGGTATAACATACAAAGGGGAGAAGACCTAGACAGAGTTGGAGAGAATACTATTAAAATGGATCCTAAAGAAACAGGAGGGCATTGACTCAATTTATCTGGCTCAGGATTGGGGCAAGTAGTCAACTCTTCTGGACACAGCAAGGAACCTTTAGGTTCCATAAAAGGCAGGGAATCTCTCGAATAGATAAAGCAACTATTGGCTTCTCAAGACCAATTCTGCTCCATGGAGTTAGGAAAAGGCCACATTTTTTAAGGTTTGGTATCCACACTGTGCTGCTAGAATACATAATAAAGTAATACAAGAAAAAAGAACCTGTCAATGCACAACTTTACAATTGTTACGGTAAAGCTGTGCATTGACAGGTTATTTTTCCTCGTATTATGTAAGAGGTTATGTTAAATACACTCACCAAAAACTGGTAATCATTAACACACAGCTTGTTATTAGGAATGCAAGAATCCAGTTATGTCATTTAATATCATACTTTCATTCACAGATGAACACAAACACCATGTTAAAAATTATAAATACTGGTAATACTACAAATCTATTCTTTTGGAAGAAAGCATACAATTATTCACCATCACCATACAGTTACATTACAGTCAGTATAAGGGCTATGACATTTTAAGTTCTCAGCGCTAAGTTGCTGAGAATTCAAGTCTTCTGGGATGTGACACTGTGTTCTCAGTTGAGTGGTTCCTGACATTTTGACTATTTCATCCAAGAAGACAGTTCACCCTTCAAAATAAAGGTAACACCAACATGTTCCAGACATCAGCAACCACTCATCCAGTGACACATCACATCCCAGAAAACCTGAATTCTCAATACGTGGATTCTGAGTTATCCATCTACTCTGAATAAAAGTTACATTCATTGTACACAACAATCAGTCCTGCAAGGTACACATACTTGGTTTAACCTTGTATATGTCTGAACACATGTCAGATGAACATAGGATCCCCTTTGAAGTACACTTATCTTAGTCCACATATGATACATAAGCATCCAATTTCTGCTTTCTTTCTCTGTATTTTTAATCAGCAAACACGGCCAAGCACCGAACCAAAACACACCCCCTGAATGTTTAAACAGGTCCCATTGGGACCCTCAAGGGGTTAGAGCTTTTTTAATCACAACACAGTACTTCAAACATAAACATGAAAAATTAACCTTCCTAAGGGTACAGATGTCGACTGGTTTGTGACATGATGACATACAAGACGCTATTCATTCACAATACAGATACAAATGGAGTATGGCAAAGTTAATGTAGGAAATCATCTTACTACATGTACATATATATATATATATACACAGATACATAATCATTGGAACAGATATTACACAAAATGATTTTTATTTACAAATACTTGTACACATCTATGGGTAATATAAACAAGAACTGTGGAATGAAAAAATCAGCTTTCCTCCACTGCATTACCTCACTATTGATGAATAAGTGGATTGCCCTGAAAAAGAAAACAAAAACAAGAAACTTACTGAAATGCAGTAAATCCTGCTTCTAAGAGTATATGCAAGAAACCTGATTTGTTTTTCCAAATCCAACAAAGGTATGAATAGTGCTAGCTAAGATATTTTGAGTAAACACAATGATCAAAAAATTTATTTTAAAAGAACTGAATGGTACACATAAATGAAAATTACACCACTGGAAGAACTTCATGAAATGTTTTGGTACAGTAGTGGAGTTCAATGTGCACTCTACAGCTTTGCACATCAAAGCAACACTCTTGTTTCATGACAGACATTTTCTGGCAATGTGCAATATGTTCCCAATACCAACAAATTTGCACATAAAAGATATTATACAGACTTCTGATCAGTGGTCACATATACTGTGGAAGAAAACTCAACACTCAACATGCTTTCTCAGTCCAAGTCATCATCTTGATGCCATGTGATCAGTTGTCCTCCATCACTGGAAGAATGTTAGTTCCACCCCCCCCCCTCTCCCCCACCAATTCACAAAACATATTCTTCAGTTCTCCTTCCAAGTGCATTAGATTCATTTCTATGGGTCCTTTAATGTTGTTAAATACATCTTTCAAAAACTGTCATTCTTTTTCAGTCTGCATATACCACAAATTCACGGGTCATATCAAAAGTAATCAACATGTTCACATTATGTTACAACAAAGGAACATGTATAAAAACAAGCACCATCCTTATTAGCTGGATATGTTCTGTCACTCTTTCATAAAATCCCCACTACAATCCATAAATTTATGCTAGTGTTATATGAGCTTGAATATGCTGCTGTGTTCCAAGTCCACTTCAGCATTTCAATAGCGCAACTGCAGAGATTCTCAAAAACATTGTTCACAAGAGCCTGTTGATGGGCCATGAATGTAAAAACCAAGTGAACTTAATGGCTTAAACAGGGTGTAGAATATGTACTGGCATTATCTGGTTACCATAACAATCTTACTTATGGTCTGGCCATGGTCAAAAATGAATGAGAACCACAGCCATACTGCGTATACCCAACAAACTACAAGTAAGAAGACATGATTTGTATGAACATGGGTGGGTACAGTGATGCATAAGGAGGGAACTCTGAACACAGCGTGAGGGGGAAAAAAATGTATTAACAGGATGGGAGAAGGAAAACCTAAAGGAATATTATCTCATTAATTACAACAAAGGAAATACTTAAATAAAGTAAATGCTCTTAATTTAACTTACCCACTCTCTTGCTATCAACAGTATCGTTGTATTCTCCAGTTTTGGTCCTATCAAAGGATTCAACTGTGCCAAGTAGCAACATAACCAACTGCAAAATAAAATGTCAATGGAATCATATTACTACAGAACAAGTTTCCAGTGCGTGTACTATCCACCCTTCACACAATAAAACTCCAGCCCTAAACCATAAATGATGCAAGTATACATCTGACGCCACTATTTCCGCCATCCACAATTTTCTGTATTTCTCTGTGTATGGCTTTTGTCTGCATTCCATTAACAACACTTATTCATGTTAATAACACTTCCAAGATTTGCTTCTAGGTTACACACTAAAACAGGGGTCATGACAATGTTTTGCTGGATATCTACGACACTGTGAGTCACATCGGCCCAAGTTTAATGTAACCAATTAGAACATCACATTAACTCAAGAAACTTACGTATCTTGTCACCATATTATATACACACATACACATAACAAACCAAGCAACTAGTGCACTCTGGTATATGCTCTAACTTTTAACTGCAATATATGAAAATCTTTGAGTCCATACAGTTTCCATATGAACATGCTGCATACTAAAATAAAACTCTTTCTTTATTTCTGAGGAAATTTTTCCTTAGATTTTTTAAGTTCACTCAGCTAAGCAAAACAACTAAATTTCTTTTAGCAAGCACGTTGCAATGCTAAACAGTTTTGAGGAGAGTCAGAAGGCTCTAAAGAAATGAAATGAGGAATGTTACACGACATAAGAAAGACGTGCGTGCTCAGGCTATTTTCTAATTTACAGCAATGACTCCAAGTGAATATAAGGATGGGATTTTCAGGAAAGTGATAGTTTTTCCACTAATCTGTGAATTGCAATAAGCAGTTTCATCATTCTGTACAAATGACTGACTACAGTGTGTTCTGCAAATACAGGTTCAAAAGAAAATACGGAACCATACCTTTTTTGTTTCAAACGTTTGTTTGATACTAAAACCACCAATGGTGAAGGTAAGATCACTACTGAAATAAAGAATAGTTGGTTGTTCAGGATGAAAGGAAAAATGTTTGGAGAGCTCTAAACCACCCCACAGTTCTGAATCACCAGCCTCACAATCATACATTGAACTTCTCATGCTCCTATGGCAGCATTATAAACCAGAATGATACAGAACAGCAATGTGCAGACATGAATACTCAGGCAATGTTATCATGAGCCTGATGAACAGTATTGTACACCAACTGTGAAGCTGAAACTTTACTTACCATATTTACCCAAAATGCATGATGACCATAATTTACGACAACCCCCCTGCAAAAATACATATGCCAAAAGCAAAATGGATCCAAATCCAGTGTGAACCCCCTCCCCCCATTAGTATCATACAGTTAATGCTCTTCTCTATATGGCCCGCTATTTTACCAGAATAACAAATTTCTTCTACCACAAACAGATCAGAACTCACAAAGCTCCAGTGTGCCCTGTTCTCTTGGCAATGCAGACCTCAGTTTGGTTCAGCACAGTCCAGTTTGGTGCCCCATATGCAAAATTAGGATATCCCCAAATATTTAAGCATTGAATTTTCTGGAAAAAACCTATATTGCATTTTGATAAACACAGTTATGTTTGGGAGTATGAAACATATTTTGACTCAGCCCTGAAGACTAAATTTATTAACCACATGTAGGAAAATGTTGGAGAATGTGGAAAGAAATTTCAAAGCTGCAGTTAACCAAGATGCTGCTCACACACACAAAACTGTATGACATGACACGAATGATCAATTTTCACAACCTTGCAAGATGTAAGCAAGATTTACTGATTATACTGAACATAAGCTTCTAAATCTACAAAAGCGACTCCACAACACATGCCAGACAAGTGCTTCCTACATTTTAGACATAATATGGTGATCATATCTCAATACTTAATGGGAAAATCATTTATAATGGGGAGGTGAAGAAACACAATGGATCAACATCACGACACTGAATGCATGAATCACAGTCCTTGTAAATTAATACTTACAACAACCAACAGGTTGCTGCTGTCAGCATTAAAACCACTTGCACAATGCTGTGAAAGAAAGAAAATGCTTTAATTTTCATATCAGGAAAAGAGGTAAGTCATATTTCTAAAATGCCTATATGCATACAAAATACCTGATACAAACAGAGCATGTCACTGTAACTTTGAACTGGTTACTGGGTGAAGGTTATTCAAGCTGAAAGGGTGAAAGTCTAGAAATTACATCTGGGTACCAAATTTTGACTGTACGTTACTGAGAAAAAAAATGCAGCAGTTGTGATTTGTCGGTTTTATATGTAACACAATTACTACTTCACTACGGCAACTGCACACAGTCCAGCCTATCTAAAGAATAATCCTTTACAATTTACTTTACTCCCCCATGCTCCCAAAACTAAAGCTCCAACACGTCAACTTAAGACCATTCCAATGGACAGCAATGTAAGTGATGTCAAATTTCATATAACCTTTATACACTCACCCTCTATTTGGCGTTTTCCGTACAAAAAACGGCAATACTATACCAACAATTCCCCAAAATATTGTAAATATTAAAAATGGAACAATAGAGAAACCCATTATTTTTCGTCGCGCTCTAACTCTTTCACTGCTTTGCAATATCAACCACTCACATGATTTGATACACGTTCAATTATTCCAGTATAGCACGTGACATGACCACAAGCAAGATGATCTTATAATACAACCAAGGTGCGTTCACTGTCATATTATCTGTGGATACCGCTATCTCAGTGTAGACATAAACATGTAGTTTTCAGTGCTACCATTGAAATGCAGAATAAAATCCGGAAGAACAGTGCCAGTAGACGAAGGCACAAAATACACAAACATAAAGGAGGTTATCCGAAGAGCGGTTAGTCTGCTGTGTTGTAGGTAGGATAGGTTGTTTAAGAATTTTATGAAGTGTAACGAATGATTAAAAATCCTGCCGTCCTCATTTTTATTTTTCTGTCGTATTTTATTGTTATATAACGTGTTGAAGCTAAATACAGTCGCGAAATGCATTTTTGCGATGACGTTCTATGATGTTAATGTGTTGTCTCAAAACGTAAAGTTATATATAACAGGACAGAACGGTGAGGACGATGTTTATGTATGGAAAAAGTGATAGTAAGCAACAGCGAATGAAATAATGAGAGCACTATAATCTGTATTCGCCAAGTACCGTTGAAATAAATAAATTGCGGAGTATGCAATGTGCAAGATGTGTTGCGCAAATGGGATTAGAATGCTTACAAAAATTCCGTTGGGAGACATAAAGGGAAGAGAGCTCGTGGAAAACCTAGGCTACAGGGGAGGTGAATATTAAAATTAATGGTAAATAAGTTCAAGGGAAGGATGTGAACTGGATTCATCTGGCTCTGGACAGGGGCAAGAGATACGCTTTTACCAACGTCGTAATGAACTTTCAGGTTTCATACGAGGCGGGGAAAGTTGTCTCATGTGTGAGGAACTGTCCACCTATTGAGGACTTTATTTTGTAGTTTGTTACGAGATTATTATCTTACTATAAGAGATTCATCACAAAGTATTACAATTTTTAAGGTACGGAAAAGGTAATTAGGGTTATGATGGGATGTAGAAACAGGAACTCGTTTAGAAATTTATGCAAAATTATAAATATCTTACCTCTTAAATCACAATATATACTCACTTTATTAGGATTTGTATTGAATAATAAAAGCCATTTCATAATTAATACAGGTAATTATACTTGCCAGACAAAGAAATAACTTGCATCTGCCTCACGGAAATAGGGCTGTTTTTTAAAGAGAATTTTATAATTCGGGAATCTATTTTTAATCTTCGTACCGAAATTAAGGATCTTTCAGATAATCCTAAGAAATTTAAAATGGCATTAAAACATTTTCTGAATCCACACTCTCTATACTCTGGATGGATAGTTTAACATAATATGTCATTGATAACAATACAGAATGGTTTTTTACAGAGTTATTCTGTTGGTATGAAAGGAGAATAGAAAACACTGAATAATAAATTCTATATAAATGTATTTTGAGATTATTTGCATAATTATAATGTTTGCAATTCTTAATGACAACATTGTAACTTACTGATGTTTTACTGATCCCTGTTACCTCTTGTGTCATTTCCTACTTGGCTAAAATTTTCTCAGGTTTTCCTGTTGTTTAAAAAGGGTAATAAAACTGAGATGTTGGATTACAGGCCGGTATCCCTATTAACATCCTTCTCTAAAATTTTTGAAAAAGTTATATATAACAGACTACTTCAACATACTAAAGAAAATAATATAATTGATATGGTTCAATATGGATTTAAAAACAATAGCTCAACTGAATTGGCTATATTTAAATTATTAAATCAAATTTTATCACATATTAATAATAAATCCTTAGTCTGTGGTATCTTCTGTGATTTTACAAAGGCTTTTGATACTGTGAATCATGATATTTTAATATCTAAACTTGAGTACTATGGCATCATCAGTAGAACCAATAAACTAATCAAATCCTATTTAAGTAATCGGTACCAGAGAGTAACAATTAAAACATCACATGTTTCAAATTGCACTTCAGCTTGGGAATTAGTAAAGCATGGGGTGTCTCAAGGGTCTATTCTTGGACCATTGCTGTTCTTATTTTACATAAATGATTTACCTCAATTAGTAAAAGATATTGCCTTACCAGTACTATTTGCTTATGACAAAAGTTTTTTAATAGCACACCCTAATTCAATGAACATGAACCAAGATCTCAAATTAGTTCTAGAAATAACACAAAAATGGTTTCAATCAAATATAATGCTATTAAATTATGATAAGACCACTTTTATGCAGTTTTCTTCAAACATTAATTACCGATCTACAGTTAATACACAATCTATTGATTGCAAAATCAACTGCACTAATTCCATTAAATGTTTAGCTATTATAATGGAATCCTCATTAACATGGAAAAAAACATATTGATTATATAAATTCAGAGCTAAATTCACTGGGTTACATACTTCATTCCCTCAGGTCTATCTTATCATTAAAAATTATAAAACAGATTTATATCTCTTATGTTCACTCGGTTTTAAATTATGGTATCATATTCTGGGGTAACTCGTCATATAGTAGAACTATTTCCATAACACAAAAAAGAATTGTAAGAATTATCATAAAAGCTAAAGCAAGGGACTCTTGTCGTTCAATGTTCAGTAAGCTTGGAATTTTAACTTTTTATTCTCAATATATTTTCTCCATTCTTATGTTTGTTGTAAAGTATAAGGATATATTTACATTTAACATTGAACTGCATAAAATAAATACTCACCTTAAATTGGATTTACATGTTCCTTCAGCAAAATTAACTAAAGTTCAAAAAGGAGTTTACTATTCAGGTGTCATATTATTCAACACCTTACCTCTTGGTATCAAGAAAGTAGCGCATAATACTAATAAATTTAAACATGAATTGAAAAAGTTTCTTTTAAAAAACTCGTTTTATTCTGTTGAAGAGTATATGAATAGAGATGTTACAGAGGATATTGATGTTCTCCAGTAATTAATCCATTATATATTTTCAATAAAGTTTATTACCTTACGTACATTGCAACAACATGATTCACCTGACACATACAAAAATATGTATAAAATCTTGTACTTAAATTCTGTAGTTTAATGTAAGGTTTATTAGTTTTTTATACATGCATTTATTTATGTTAAACCCTGTTTTTAAATTTTGTATTTTACTTCAATGTTTATCATTTCTTTTATATATGTATTTATTTATGTCAAGACAAGTTCCATGTAATGAGTTAATCCTTTTTTTTTTAATGTGATTTATTGCGTTTGAAGTTCTTACAAGTACATGTAGGGTATACAGATTGTTCCAATAACCAATTTACAACAGTATTTTTTAATGCTTTTCATGTGGGTGTGGTGTGATACATACATAAGGGTTACAGCAGTGAAAAAGAAATACAATGTAAAAAAACACTGCAGATGTTAGGTGAAATCTACAATAGGAGGTGTTTTGTTCATTTGTGTGTGTATTTTCTGTACTGTGCGAGGAGGTCGGGTAGGGAGTAATTTCCTATTTGAGAAATAAGAGGGTTGGAGTGTGTGGTACACTGCTGAAAAAAATTTTCCGTCAGCCGGTAGATGAAAGTATGAATGTACTCAAGTGAGAGAGTGGAGTGAAGGTAGTGTATGGGGGTTCGTCTGGGGTAGTCGCTGATTATCCTTAGGCATTTTGACTAATATTTGTATGTGTCGGTAATTTGACTGTGATGTGTTGCTCCAGACAGGGCCGGCATAAGTAACTAACGAACGGATCATTAATTTGTAAAGTGTGAGTTTGTTGAATATGGTTAACGTTGAGTCGCGAGCAAGGAGGAGGAAGAGCTGAAGTAATACACCGGTGGCTTTGTGTGTGACTGTATGGAGATGTTTCGTGAAAAGGAGTTTCGGGTCAAGCGTAAGGCCTAGATATCGGATGTTACGACTCCAGGGGATCATGGTATGTTGAAATTGGGGTAAAGGTGGGGCGATGGGACGACGTTTGGTGAATAGTAGGGCTTCGGTTTTATTAACGTTCACGCGAAGTTTCCATTTTGTAAAATATCTGTGAAGGATATCCATGG
>Ga0123354_10001472_pt1 | contig 28752 bp, 25 predicted proteins | sample TergutLab28metaG_2_FD_97872 | JGI IMG/M metagenome (GOLD analysis project Ga0123354, IMG submission 97872) | Labiotermes labralis P4 segment gut microbial communities from Petit-Saut dam, French Guiana - Lab288 P4 | ecosystem: Host-associated > Arthropoda: Insects > Digestive system > Gut ... | reverse complement strand
CGTAATATTCACCGAGTTGGGGCATCGACTCGTGAGGGAAAAGCCGTAAGACCGGACTTGTCCGGCGGGCTTTGTTGATCTCAGAATCCCCTTCCTTCAGGTGGGGGAGTATGTCAAAGTCCCCCCAACCCTTCCGGCGCAGGCGCTTACCTAGGTACAGCAAACGCGCCGGGTTTCCTTTGCTCGGCCGATCCGCCATGACCACCTCCCTTCCCGAGTCCGCCACAACCTCGCAACCTGTCCACCGCTACACGGTGGGCGGCATGACCTGCGAACACTGCCAAGGGCGGGTGGAGGCCGCGGCCAGGGCAGTGGCCGGCGTGGTCGCGGCCACGGTCGACCTGGCCGCCGGGACGATCACGGTGCACGGCGGCGAGCCGCAAGCGGTCATTCTGGCGGTGACCGGGGCCGGCTATCCGGCCGTGCCGGTGAACGATGCCGCCAATCCTCCCTCGTGCTCGGCCCCACCGGCCGACAACACGCCGCCGCTTGCACCCTCAGCCGCCTGGACACTCCGGGTGGACGACATGCACTGCGCCAGTTGCGTCAGCCGGGTCGAGGCGGCCATCCGCGCCGTGGACGGGGTCCGAACCGCGGCGGTCAACCTGGTGGCCGGAAGCGCCGCGGTCGAGGGAGGCGATCCGGACCAGATCGTCCGGGAGCTCGTCCGCGCCGGCTACGGAGCATCGATCCTCGATGGGCCGGAACCCGTTGTGGCCGAGAGCTATGCCATCGACATCCTGGGCATGCACTGCGCCAGTTGCGTGCAGCGGGTGGAGGCAGCCCTGCGCGCCGTCCCCGGCGTCACCGAGGCGGCCGTCAACCTGATCGAGAAAAAGGCCATGGTCCGCGGCGGCTCGCCGGCGGCGGCGGTCCAGGCGATCCTCGGCCAAGGCTGCGGCGCTTGTCTGCGGCAAGAGTCCACCTCGTCCGGCTCGCATCTGCTGCTCCTTGATCCCTGGCCGGAAGCGGCCGATCTGGAGCAGATCCGCGACATCATCAAGGCCCAGGACCCTGAAGCCGACGTCACGATCGACAACCAACGGTTACGGATCAACACCAGCCAACATCCAGCCGACGTGCTGCTACGGCTGACCGATCTCGGTTTTCGGGCAGAGCTGGTCGAATCCTTTACCGATCCCGGCCTTCAGCAGGCCGAGGCAACCAGGATGGAGATCCTCCGTTCCTGGTGGCGAGCCTTCTGGGCCGGGCTGGTCGGCGTAACGATCATGGCAGGGCATATGACCGGCTGGTTTCCCCATCCCCAGCACAACCGCCTGTTCTGGGCCAGCGCCGCCCTGGTCTGTCTGCTCACCATGATTTACAGCGGCCGCAACTACTTCGTCGGCGCCTGGAAGCAGGCCCGCTTGGGCGCGGCCACCATGGACGCCCTGGTGGCCTTGGGCGCCGGCGCGGCCTGGCTGTCGTCCCTGGTGGTGATCATTGATCCGCATTTCATCCCCGGCGCCGGCGACAACCTCTATCTTGACGCCTCGGTGATGATCCTGGCCTTTCTCCAACTGGGCCATGTGCTGGAAACCAGGGCCAAACGAACCACCAGCGAGGCCATCTCCGCGCTGGTCGGGCTCCGGGCCCGCACCGCCACGGTACTCCGGGCCGCCGGCCAGGCGGATATCCCGGTGTCGCTGCTTCGTCTCGGCGACCGGGTGCGGGTCAAGCCTGGTGAAAAGGTTCCGATCGACGGCGAGATCGTCGAGGGCCGGACCACCATCGACGAATCGATGCTCACCGGCGAGCCCCTGGCCGTGACCCGCGATATCGGCGATCCGGTCATTGGCGGCGCCATGAACCGGTCCGGCGCCTTTGTGCTCAAGGTGACCCGGTTGGGCGAGGACACCACCTTGTCCCGGATCATCCGCATGGTCAAGACCGCGCAGATGAGCAAGCCGCCCATCGGCCGCCTGGCCGATCGCATCGCCGGGGTGTTCGTGCCGGTGGTCATCGCGATCAGCCTGCTCAGTTTCACCGCCTGGCTGGGATTTGCCGCCGAGCCGCGCCTGGCGCACGCCCTGACCGCCGCCATCGCCGTACTGGTCATCGCCTGCCCCTGCGCTATGGGGCTGGCGACGCCGATCGCCATCATGGTCGGCGCCAGCCGAGCCGCCCAGTGCAATGTCCTGATCCGCAACTCCGACGCCCTGCAGACCGCCGCCGCCCTGACCCACCTGGTGGTGGACAAGACCGGCACCCTCACCCAAGGCCAGCCGGCGGTGACCGACATTTTCCCGGCGACGGGCAACAACCGGCGCGAGGTGCTGCGATGGGCCGCCAGCCTGGAGAGCGGCTCCGAGCACCCCCTGGCCGAGGCAGTGCTGAACGCTTATCTCGAATATGGCGAGTCCCTGGTCCGGGTCGACGATTTCGCCGCCATTCCCGGCCGGGGGGTTCAAGCGGAACACGACGACACCACCTATCTGCTCGGCAACCAACATTTCCTGATCGAGGAAGGGCTCGAACTGCCCGCCGCGCTGAGCGCCGAGGCCGATCGCCAGGCAGCCGAGGGCGGCACCCCGGTCTGGCTGGCCAGAGGGCTTTCGGTGATGGGGCTTTTGATCATCAAGGATCCGGTGCGGCAGGATTCGGCGGCCGCAGTCAAGCGGCTGCGGGAGATGGGGATCACGGTGGTGATGTGCAGCGGCGATTCCCAGGCCACCGCCGAAGCCGTGGCGCGGGAAGTGGGAATCGACGAGGTGCACAGCGAGCTCCTGCCGGAACAGAAGCTGGAGGTGATTCAAACTCTCCAGCGGCAGGGCGCCAAGGTCGGCATGGTGGGCGACGGGGTCAACGATGCCCCGGCCCTGGCCCAGGCCGACACCGGTTTTGCCATCGGCAGCGGCGCCGACGTGGCCATCGAGCATGCCGACATCACCCTCACCGGCGACTCGCTGCTACTGGCGGCCGACGCCATCGCCATCTCCACGGTCACCATCCGCAACATCAGGCAAAACCTGTTCGGCGCCTTCATCTACAACCTGATCGGCATTCCCCTGGCCGCCGGGCTCTTCTACCCCTTCACCGGCTGGCTGCTGCCGCCGATGTTCGCCAGCGCCGCCATGGCGCTATCCTCGGTGACCGTGGTCACCAACGCCAATCGTCTCCGGTTTTTCCAACCCAGGTGAGCCTGTCGCAACATCGCAATGTTACGGCTGCAGGTCGGCCATAATTTTGGATAATTGCACTGTGTTCAACACCGTTGTCGCTGAGCCGGGCGGCGGGATGCCGGACCAAGGAAGAAGGGGCTAGCTGTTCGAGCGCTGCGAGTTCTTGCCCCGCCGGTTTCGCATCTTGGCGACCGTGGTAGTCTCAGCTGCGCGGCCGCCTTTTTTTTGTTTCTTTTCTTTGGGCAAACAAAGAAAAGAAAGCTCTTCGTCATTTGGCGTGGAATTCATCTGGAGTTCTGAGGCCGCAAATAGAGCGATGGCAGGGACGCCAAGGGGAGGTTCATGTCGTCGGGATCGATATCCTCCCCAGCTATCTCGGTCTGCTGTGTCTGAGCAAAAGCGATCCGTGGCGTTCGATTTATAAGCAACAGCATCAGCCAACCAGGCTGACGATCGCCCTCAGCAGACGCAACAGAGCAGGTCGACAGAAGGGGGCGCGGATTCAGGGAAGAGTTCGGATATGGTTTCGAAACAGCAGGGAAATTGATACATGTCCACGGTTATATTGATGCATACAGTCTTGTTGCAGTGAACTGAGATATTCCTAGCGGGCAAAATGTATTTTCATCAAATTGATGCTTGATAATTGTTTTCTTTTTCCGAAAAAATTCTATGCATAGCTGGCATTGGACTACTTCCAATGGGTATCTGACCACCTGAAGCAGCAGTGAAATTGATGCGCATGCACGATTATATTGATGCGTTCATTCTGATTGCAGCTTCTTTGGGTGTTTTTCTCAAGAAAAATGCATTTTCATCAAATTGATGCTTGATAATTGTTTTCTTTTTCCGAAAAAATTCTGTACATACTGAACTCAGGATTACATCCTAAGGAATCCGGGCGCCGCCGTGACCATGGGTTACAGGTGTTATGCCTTTGATCTGGCGCATGAAAGCGACGGGTGCATTCCTGGGAGGAGTGGTGTGCCGACCACCTGTTTCAGGGCAACCGGCACATGTTCGTAACGCAAGGTTTTACATTGAGGGGGGATTGTCATGAGTGGAATGGAAGACAAAATCACCAGTTTGTTAGCCGAGGGCAAGGTGTTTCTGCCGCCGGAGAAAGGGCGCGAGCAGGCCTGGGTCAAGTCGATGGACGAGTATAAAAAGGCCTATGCGCACTCCATGGAAGATCCCGAGGATTTTTGGGCCAAGCGGGCTGAGGACCTGGTCACCTGGGATAAAAAATGGGACAAGGTGCTGGAATGCGATCTGTCCATTCCCGAGGTCAAATGGTTTCAAGGCGGCAAGCTCAACATCTCGGCCAACTGTCTGGACCGCCATCTCACCGACGGCCGCCGCAATAAGGCCGCCATCATCTGGCAGGGCGAGCCGGAGGAGGATGTCCGCACCTACACCTATCAGATGCTGCACGACGAGGTTTGCCGGGTCGCCAACGTGCTCAAGAAAAAGGGCGTGAAAAAGGGTGACCGGGTCGCCATTTACCTGCCTATGGTTCCCGAGCTGGCCATTTCGCTGCTGGCCTGCGCCCGGCTCGGCGCGGTGCATTCGGTGGTGTTCGGCGGATTTTCCGCCGTGGCTCTTCAAAGCCGGATCGAGGACTGCCACGCCAAGGTGCTGATCACCGCCGACGCCGTTTTGCGCGGCGGCAAGGCCATCCCCTTGAAAATCAATGCAGACGTGGCCCTGGAGACCTGCCCCAGCGTCGAGACCTGTCTGGTCGTCCGCCGGGCCGGCATCGACGTTGAGATGAAGAACGACCGTGATTGCTGGTGGCACAAGGAGGTGAATGCCGCCGATATCACCTCGACCTGTGCGCCTGAATCCATGGATGCCGAGGACATGCTTTTCATTCTGTACACCTCCGGCTCCACCGGCAAACCCAAGGGCGTGGTCCACACCACCGGCGGCTATCTGACCTATGCCATGCACACTGCCCAGTGGGTGTTTGACCTGAAGGACGACGACGTCTACTGGTGTACCGCCGACCTCGGCTGGATCACCGGTCACAGCTACATCCTTTACGGGCCCTTGGGGCTGGGCGCCACCACGCTCATGTTCGAAGGCGTGCCCAATTATCCCGGTCCGGATCGCTTCTGGAAGATTGTCGAGAAATTCAAAGTCAACATTTTTTACACCGCGCCGACCGCCATCCGGGCGCTCATGCGCGAAGGCGTCGAGCCGACTCAAAAGTGGGATTTGTCCAGCCTGCGTCTCCTTGGGTCGGTGGGCGAGCCGATCAATCCCGAGGCTTGGATGTGGTATTATATCAATATCGGCAAGGAAAATCTGCCGATTGTCGATACCTGGTGGCAGACCGAGACAGGCGGCATCATGATTTCGGCCCTGCCGTACGTGACGCCGCTCAAGCCCGGTTCCGCAACCCTGCCGTTGCCCGGCGTCGATGCGGCCATCTACAACGAGCAAGGCCAGGAGGCCAGCCCCAACGAAGGCGGGCATCTGGTTATCCGTAAGCCGTGGCCAGGCATGCTTCGCGGCGTCTTTGGCAATCCGGAGCGGTATAAGAAAGCGTATTTCAGTCGCTATGCGAACACCTACGACCCCGAGGACGGCGCCCGCCGGGACGAGGACGGCTATTTATGGATCATGGGCCGGCTCGACGACGTGATCAACGTTTCCGGGCATCGCCTCGGCACGGCGGAGATCGAATCCGCCCTGGTGGCGCACGAGGCAGTGGCCGAGGCTGCGGCGGTCGGCATGCCGCACCCGATCAAGGGCCAGGCGATCTTCGCTTACGTCACCCTGATGTCCTGGGCGGAGGAAAGCGAGGAGTTACGGGCCGAGCTGCGCCAGCACGTGCGCAAGGAGATCGGCCCCATCGCCACCCCGGATGTCATCCTGTGGGCGCCGGCATTGCCCAAGACCCGGTCAGGCAAGATCATGCGACGCATCCTGCGTAAGATCGCGGCCAACGATTTCGCCGACTTCGGCGACACTTCGACCCTGGCCGATCCGTCCGTGGTCGAGCAGCTGGTCGAGACCAAGAAGCAGATGGGCTGATCCGGCCACGCACCATACACATTGCCGCGCAGCCAGTAGCGGCCGCGCGCCACCACCTCCCGACCGGCGGATGCCCCCGCATTTCGCCGGTCGGGTTCTTGATCTACCCCGGTTGCCGTTTTTTCTTTGCAACATTTCATTTCATGGTATCATGGACGACTTTGCGGCGAGAGTGCCCGCATTGGCGTACTTTGTCGCGCCTGTTCGCGCCGCAGATGGCGGCGCGCAGCGGACCGGGCCGCCCTTTCCGGAAAAATAAACATGCTGACGACGCCATGACCGGTAACGACATTCGACAATCATTCTTGGAGTTTTTTGAGAGCAAGGGACACGCCAGGGTGCCCGCTTCCTCCCTGGTGCCCATCGACGATCCCACCCTGCTTTTTGTCAACTCGGGCATGGTCCAGTTCAAGAAAGTCTTCATGGGCGAGGAAACCAGGCCCTATGTCCGGGCCACCACCGCCCAGGCCAGCGTCCGGGCCGGCGGCAAGCACAACGATCTCGAAAACGTCGGATACACCGCCCGCCACCACACCTTCTTCGAAATGCTGGGCAACTTCTCCTTCGGCGATTATTTTAAGCAGGAGGCCATAGCCTTTGCCTGGGAGTTTCTCACCGAGAAGTTGAAGATCGACCCCAAGAATCTGTGGGTCACGATCTATAACGACGACGACGAAGCCTGCGCCCTCTGGGAGCAGATCGACACCCTGCCCAAGGGACGCATCGTCCGCATGGGAGAGAAGGATAATTTTTGGGCCATGGGCGACACTGGTCCTTGCGGCCCCTGTTCCGAGATTCATATCGATCAGGGCGCCCAAGTGGGTTGCGGTCGGCCGGAGTGCGCCCTAGGCTGCGACTGCGACCGCTTCCTCGAACTGTGGAACCTGGTGTTCATGCAGTTCTATCGGGACGAAAACGGCGCCATGACGCCGCTGCCCAAGCCCTCCATCGACACCGGTATGGGCTTGGAGCGGGTGGCGGCGGTGCTGCAGGGCAAACACAACAACTACGACTGCGACCTGTTCACCCCGATCATCGACTATCTGGCCGAGCTTTCAGGTAAGCCGTACCACGCCCACAAGGCCGACGACGTCTCGATGCGGGTCATCGCCGACCACGCCCGGGCCACCACCTTTTTGGTGGCCGATGGCGTCCTGCCCTCGAACGAAGGCCGGGGCTATGTCCTGCGCCGGATCATGCGGCGGGCCATCCGCTACGGCCGCGCCCTAGGGTTGAGTTCCTTTTTTCCCGGAGTCTGCGCCCTGGTGACCGGGGAGATGCAGCGCGCCTACCCCCACCTCGCCAACACCACCCAACTGCTGACCAAGGTGGTGACCAACGAGGAGGCGCGCTTCGGCGAGACCTTGGATCACGGCCTGGGCAAGCTCGACCAGGAAATCCGGCGGCTGCAGCAGGCTGATGGCGACCGGGCGGTCATTGCTGGCGAATTCATCTTTAAACTCTACGATACCTACGGTTTTCCGGTGGATATCGTCCGCGACGTAGCCATCGAGCGCGGGGTGGGGTTTGACGAGCCCGGATTCGCCAAGGCCATGGAGCAGCAGCGCGAGCAGTCGCGCAAATCTTGGAAGGGCAGCGACGTCGACCATCTCGAGGCTGGAATCATCGAGCTGGGCAGCCAGGGGAAAAAGGCCGAGTTCATCGGCTACGGCGCCACTCAGGGCGTCTCGACCGTGGACGGGATGGTCAACGCCGCCGGGCAATTGGTGACCGAGGCCCGGGCCGGGGATACTCTGCGCCTGTTCTGTGGTCAAACCCCCTTCTATGCCGAATCGGGCGGACAGATCGGCGACAAGGGCGAGATCACTTGGCCGGACGGTCGTTTTGTGGTGGAAAAAACCCTTGCCCCGGTGGAAGGGCTCATCCTGCACGAGGGCCAGTTGGTTCAGGGAACCCTGGCGGTCGGCGCCCGAGTCGAGCTGACTGTGGCCGACCGGCGGGGCGCCACCGCATTGAACCACACCGCTACCCATCTGCTGCAGGCAGCGATGAAAAAGGTGCTGGGCGACCATGTCAAACAGGCCGGATCGGCGGTCGACCACAACCGGCTGCGGTTCGACTTCACCCATTTTTCGCCGCTGACCCACGGGGAAATTTGCACCATCGAGCAGATGGTCAACGCGGAAATTCGCAAGAACATCCCCGTGGCTACGGCACGGCTCGGGCGTGAGCAGGCGATCGCCGAGGGCGCCACCGCTCTGTTCGGCGAAAAGTACGGCGAAGAGGTCCGGGTGGTGAGCATCGGCGAATTCAGCAAGGAACTGTGCGGCGGCACCCATACCCGCATGACCGGCGACATCGGCCTGTTTAAAATTGTGATGGAAACCGGCATCGCCGCCGGGGTCCGCCGGATTGAGGCACTCACCGGGGCCGCTGCGATCCATTGGGTGCAGGAGCTGGTCCGGCAGGGTTCCGCGATCAGTGCGGTCATTTCCGGGCCGCTGGAGGGCGCGATCGACAAGATCCAAGGGCTGCTCAAGCGGCAAAAGGAACTGGAGAAGCAAATCGCCGCCCTCAACGCCACCATGGCCCTGTCCGACCTTGACCGGCTGTTGGCCTCCAGCGTCGAGGTCGATTCCATGCCGGTGGTGGTCAGCCGGGTGCCGCTCGATTCCCCCAAGACCTTGCGGGAGATCGGCGACAAGATCCGCGACAGGATGCCACGGGGCATTATCGTGCTCGGCGGCGAGTTTGAGGGCAAGGCAGCCTTGCTGGCCATGGTCAGCAAGGATTTGATCGGCCGGGTCAAAGCCGGAGACCTGGCCAACCGGGTGGCGATGATCGTCGGCGGCAAAGGCGGCGGCCGGCCCGACATGGCCCAGGCCGGCGGCACCATGCCCGACAAGCTCGACGAGGCCATCGGCAGCGTGATCAGCATCATCAAGGGTCTGGCCCGGGTCTGACCTTTTTTTAGCCATGCTGCAACTTCCAGAACATCAACGGATCGTGATCACCGGCGTGGGTCTGACCGCGCCGGGGGCGGCCAGCCTGACCGAGTTCCGGGCTAATCTCCTGGCCGGGGTCAGCGGCATTTCCACCATCGACCTGCGCTACATGGGCGTGCATCCGGCCGGCATCTGCCGGTTCGCCGAAACCCGTTACCGCAAGAAACGGGAAAATAACCGGGGTACCCGGGCCGGCTGCATCAGCGTGTACTGCGCCAACGAGGCCCTAGCCGATGCGAAAATTGATTTCTCCACCTACGACCGCGCCGCCACCGGCGTCTATATCGGGCTAACTGAGCACGGCACGGTGGAAACGGAGAACGAAGTCTACAACATCGGCCAGTACGGCTATGACGTTGACTACTGGACCCATCACCACAACCCCCGCACGGTCCTGAACAACCCGGCCGGCGAGATCACCATGAATCTCGGCATCACCGGGCCGCACTACTCCATCGGCGCCGCCTGCGCCGCCGGCAATGCCGCCTTGATCCAGGGCATGCAGATGCTCCGCCTGGGCGAGGTTGATCTGGCCCTGTGCGGCGGTATTTCGGAGTGTGTCGGTTCGTTCGGCATCTTCGCCTCCTTCCGTGCCCAGGGGGCTTTGGCGGCACATCAGGACCCGACCAAGGCCAGCCGCCCCTTTGACCGCGACCGCAACGGCATCGTTATTTCGGAAGGCGGCTGCGTCTTCGTCCTTGAGCGCCTGGACCGGGCCCTGTCGCGCGGGGCGGTTATTTATGGAGAGCTGACCGGCTATGCCATGAACTCGGATGCTCGGGATTTCGTCCTGCCCCATGGCCCCCGGCAACGCCAATGCATGGAGGCGGCCCTTGCCCGCGCGGGCCTGCGGCCGGAGGAGATCACCATCGTCAATACCCATGCCACCGGCACCCGGCAAGGCGATATCGAGGAATGCAACGCCCTGCGCGAAACCTTTGCCGGTTGCGCCAACACCTGGGTGAACAACACCAAATCGAGCATCGGCCATGCCATGGGGGCCGCCGGTGTGCTTGAGCTGGCCGGCAATCTGCCCGCTTTTATTGATCATCAGGTCCATCCCACCATCAACCTGGACCATCTCGACCCGGAATGCGACCTGCCCGGCCTGGTGGCCAATATTCCCCGGCAACTCGACCGGGTGAACGCCATCCTCAATAATTCGTTCGGCATGGTGGGGATAAATTCAGTGGTGATAGTCGAGAGATTTATGGCGGATTGAGCAAAACTGTGGTAGTTCTGCTTAGTTGTGCCTGAGCACGTCTGCGTATTTGTTATTTCACTTAGAGGAACCAAAGCATGAGCCGTGACGAGATCAAGGACGTTCTCCTTGAAATCATAGCCGATATTGACGAAGAAGCCGATTTCGCCAGCCTTGATGCCGATGCCCCTCTGCGGGACCAGTTGGACCTTGACTCCATGGATTTTCTCGATATCGTCATGGAGCTGCGCAAGCGCTACAAACTGCAAGTCCCGGAAGAGGAATATCCGCAACTCGCCACCCTGACCAGTTGCATCGACTACCTGGAACCCAAACTGCAAAAGTTCTGATTTGTTTCGCCGGGGCTTAAGCCCCCTGAAGAAATTCCATTTTCCATCGTTTGTGCCTGCCCCATGGCTGCGTATCAGCTTCTCATCATCGGAGGCGGCTTGTCGGGAATCGCGGCCGGTATCCGGGCCGCCCGTTTCGGTCTCAAGACGCTGATCCTCGAGCAGCACAACCTCCCCGGCGGCCTCAACTCCTACTATCTTCGCCAAGGGCGTCTCCTGGAGACGGGGCTGCACGCCATGACCAACTTTGCCCCCCCCGGCGCCAAACAGGCCCCGCTCAACCGGTTGTTCCGCCAACTGCGTCTTTCCCGCAAACAACTCGAAGTCCACGAGCAGATCGGCTCGGAAATCCGCTTCGCCGGGCGATCGCTGCACTTTACCAACGACATCGCGGTGCTGGAGGGGGCGATCGCGCGCGAGTTTCCCGAGGCGATCGACCAATTCCGGCTGCTCCGCCAGAAGGTCGCGGCCTACGATCCTTTTGCCGCCGTTCCCTGGCGCTCGGCCCGCAGCTTCCTCGCCGAGCACCTGCGCCATCCGCTCCTGACCGACATGCTCCTTTTGCCGTTGATGATATACGGCAACGCCGAAGAGCACGACATGGATCTCGGCCTGTTCGTGATCATGTTCCGGGCAGTGTTCGAGGAGGGACTCTTCCGGCCCGGCGGCACCATGCGCGAATTTCTCGATCTCCTGGTGCGGCAGTTCCACGAGTTCGACGGCGAACTCCGCTACCGCAGCCCGGTGGCGGCGGTCGAAACCGACGGGGACCGGGCGGTGGGCGTGCGTCTGGAGAGCGGCGAGCAGTTGACCGCCGATACGATCCTGTCCACGGCCGGCATGCCGGAAACCATGCGGCTTGCCGGCTGGGAGGGCGACCGTGCCCAATATGTCGGCCGGATGAGTTTCATGGAAACCATTTCGTTAGTTCCCCGTGCCGCCATGGCCTCGCTCAGTCCGGTTCGGACCATTATCTTCTATCACAACGGCCCCCGGCTCAGCTACCGACGTCCTGACGATTTCCTCGACCCCTCCTGGGGGGTGATCTGCTTTCCCGACAATTTTTCCGGCCTGGCGTCAGAGGGTTCGGCCCAGATTCGGGTGACCAACTCGGCCAGCTATCCCTTATGGAAGGAACTCGCCGCCGAGGCCTATGGCCTGGCCAAGGAGCGGTGGCGCCGGACCGCCATCGCCGCCAGCGAGGAAATCATTGGGAATTATCATTCATCCATTGTATATCAGGACAGCTTCACGCCGGTGACCATCGAGCGGTTTACCCGCAAGGCCCAGGGTGCGGTCTATGGCAGCGGCATCAAGGTCAGGGACGGCGCAACCCCTTGGGTGAACCTGTTCATCGCCGGCACCGACCAGGGATACCTCGGCATCGTCGGGGCGATGTTGAGCGGGATCACCATTGTCAACCAACGCGTTCTCCGGTAGCCGCGGGGGCGGCGCGAGCTGTTTTGCCCGACAGGCCGGAAATCGCGGGTTTCATGTTTATCCACCAATGAGAGCGCAATGCAGTACACACCACTGGACCAGGTGCGGTCTCGTTATGACGCCATTGTGGTCGGTTCGGGTCTCGGCGGCCTAACCTGCGCCAACCGGCTGGCCGCTGCCGGACATTCGGTCCTGCTGCTGGAACACCACATCCAGCTTGGAGGGCTTGCCGCCTGGTTCAAACGCGGCGGACATATCTTCGATGTCTCCCTGCACGGCTTTCCCTACGGCATGGTCAAGACCTGCAAAAAATACTGGGGCAAGGCCATCCGCGACTCCATCGTCCAACTGAAGAACATCGTCTTCGACAATCCCCAATTCTCCCTGCGCACCACCTTCAGCAAGGAGGACTTTATCCGGATTCTGCAGGGGCGCTTTGGGATAGACCCAGAGGTGGTCGACAAATTTTTCGCCACCGTTGACGGGATGAATTTCTACGATGACCAGCGCCTGACCACCAGGGAGCTGTTCGCCCGTTTTTTTCCTGGCCGCAGCGATGTCCATCGGCTTTTGATGGAACCGATCACCTATGCCAACGGCTCCACCCTGGACGAACCGGCAATCACATACGGCATCGTCTTCTCCAACTTCATGAACCGGGGGGTCTATACCTTCGAAGGCGGCACCGACAAGTTGATCGGCCTGATGGCCGATGAGTTGCGGGCCAAGGGGGTCGATATCTGTACAGGCGCCAAGGTGGACCGCATCCTGGTCGAAAAGGGGATGACTGCCGGAGTGGCGGTCAAGGGGCGAGAGCTCAAGGCCCGGGCCGTGGTCTCCAATGCCGGGGTCACCAACACCATCGACCAGTTGGTGGGCCAGGACCGGTTCGCAGCCGATTTCATCGGCCGGTTCAGTAAGGTGCGGGTCAACAATTCGAGCTGCCAGGTCTATTTCGGTGTTCGTCCGGGCGAATCCATCCCTGATGTCGGCGATCTGCTGTTCACTTCCACGGCAGTGGAATTCTCCTCGGAGGAGATGCGGCGGATGGATACCGGCAGCCGCACCTTTTCCCTCTATTATCCGAAAACCCGCCCTCAGCGCCCGCCGGACTACACCATCGTCGCCTCGATGAACGCCGACTACGGGGACTGGGCCGGCCTTGACCAGGAGGCGTACCGGACCGCGAAGGAGGCGATGGTCGACCGCTGCTTCGCTGACCTTTCGCGATATCTCCCCGGCATCCGCGCCAAGGTGGACACCGTGGAGTCGGCCACGCCGCGCACCTTTCACCGCTACACCCTCCATACCAAAGGGACCTCGTTCGGCACCAAGTTCGAAGGGCTCGATATTTCCCGCTCCCTGCACAAGGAAATCGGCGGCTTGTTCCATGTCGGCTCGGTGGGGATCATTATGAGCGGTTGGCTGGGGGCGATCAATTACGGGGTGATCGTGGCCAACGATGTGGACGGGTATTTGCGGGGGTAAAAGGGGAAGAGTGTGAATGAGGCTTGCTGACTATACCCAGGGCCGGGACAACAATTTCAATCTGATCAGAATCGCGGCGGCTTTTTCTGTCTTGACGAGTCACAGCTTTCCTCTGGCGCTTGGTCCAAACGCTGTGGAACCGATAGCTGATATCCTGGGGATGAGCCTCGGTATGATCGCGGTCGATGTTTTTTTCTTCACCAGCGGCTTTCTCGTTACCGCCAGCCTGTTGACGAGACAGAACGTGAAACAGTTCGTCTGGGCAAGAGTATTACGGATTTATCCCGCGCTTATTGTTGTGGTCCTGCTGTCCGTTTTCGGTTTGGGATTGTTTTTCACCACCCAGCCGACCAGGGCCTATCTGGCTGATGCGAAAATTTACGAGTATGTGCTCAAATGCTCGACCCTGATAACCGGTGTCAATCAGCATCTTCCTGGAGTTTTTGAAAACAATCCATATAAGAATTCTGTCAATGGATCGCTGTGGACCATGCCGTATGAATTGAAAATGTACATAACCCTAACGTGCGTTTGGTTGATCGTACAATGGATTCCTGCCAATAAGGTCAAAGTTCCGGTCAATAAGGTCAAGATTTTCAAGGTTGTTCTGGTGCTGGGCGCGGCGATCTCCGGGATGCTGTTGATACTGGTTCATTTCAATATGGTCAACACAGGTGGTAAATTTTTAAAATTTTTCTATATGTTTTTTTCAGGCGCATCGTTTTATATTTTGCGCGACAGAATAATCTTGTCCCATGCTCTTTTTTCTTTGTTCTTGCTGCTGTTGATTGGGACAATCTTTAACAAGCACATATTCTTTGTCAGTTATGTCTTGGTTCTTGGCTATTGTATTTTGTATTTTTCCTATATTCCATCTGGTATTGTTAGAAAATATAATAAATTGGGCGATTTTTCCTATGGGATCTATGTGTATGCCTTTCCGGTGCAACAATCTGTCGCCGCCTTGATTCCCGGTGTCTCTCCCCTGGTCATGTTTGCTTGTTCAAGTATTGCCACTATGACCCTTGCTGTGCTTTCCTGGACGTTTGTGGAGAAAAAAGCGTTGCATTTGAAGGAAGGCTGGCTTAACCACCACCGTATGAGCTTTTTGTTCCCTTTGGGGCTGCCCCGGAGCAAGAATTGACGAAGGACGGGATATTGCTTTGGCTTGACACGTAACTGGTTATTTTTTTTTAATAACTCCATGCTCGAATTCCAAAGCAAGACTATCATCGCTTCACTCTTCATGCCAAAGGCGCCTCGTTCGGCGCCAAGTTCGAGGGACTCGATATTTCCCGCTCCCTGCACCAGGAAATAGGCGGCTTGTTCCATGTCGGCTCAGTGGGGATCATCATGAGCGGTTGGCTGGGGGCGATCAATTACGGGGTGATCGTGGCCAACGGCGTGGACGGGTATTTGCGGGGATGAAAGTTGTCCATCATTCGACTGACAAAAGGAGCCAGGCAATATAATGAAACGGCTGTCGGGAATTACAGCATTATTGGCTTTCATGGCATTGATGGATGCTTCCAGCGTGCGGGCAGAGGGGCGGCAAGGCAGCGCTGTTCCAACCGTCACCCCCATTTTTAGCCAACTGCTGGCGGTTTCTCTGCCGCAAGGTTTCAAGATTGTATTTGAGAACACCAATGGAGCAAATTATATTCGCGAAGCAACCCTTGCGGAGGAGAGCAAAAATTCTTGGACCCAGATGATCACCATCACTGGCGCTCAAAACCTCGCATCCAACCCCAACATGTCGCCGAAGAAATTCGTCGAGGCCATGGGAGGCGGCTTTCAGCGCGCATGTCCGGATTCATTCAGCGGCGCCGAACTCTCTCAAGGAAAGATAAGCGGCAATGATGCATATGTTGCCGCCTTGAGTTGCGGAACTTCACCAATGACTGCTGGGCAAACAAGTGAATCGGTTGTGGTCGCGGTTATCAAAGGAGAACGCGACTACTATACAGTCCAATGGGCTGAAAGGGGAAAACCCTCCAAGACGCCGGTCAAACTCGATATGAACATGTTGGCAGAGAGGTTCAAACAACTGGCGCCCATTCATCTTTGCCCAATTGTTCCCGGGGAATCACCGCCGTATCCGAGTTGTATTGGCGCCAATACCAGAGAAGCCGCCCAGCCTTAACCGACAGGGCTTGACGGATATGAATTGACAAATGAGTTTTTCTTAAAAATCTTATGCTCGAATTTGAAGGGAAAAAAGCAGTGGTCACCGGCGCCACCCGCGGCATCGGTCGGGCGATTACCGAGGCCCTGCTGGAGCGGGGCGCGACTGTGGCCGGCATCTATGGCGGCAATCAAGAGGCGGCCGAGGGCATGGCCGGCGACAATAGCCGTTATGGCGAGCGGTTGCGGCTGGTCCTGCTCGATGTCGCCGACTATGCCGCTGCGGCCGCCTTCTATGCCGGATTGGAAGCGGAGTGGGACACCCTCGATATCCTGGTGAACAACGCCGGCATCCGCCGCGACGCGGTCCTGGCTATGATGCGAGAGGAGGCGTGGCGGCGGGTGCTCGACGTCAACCTAACCGGCGGCTTCAACATGGCTAAGCTCGCCTTGCCGCTGATGCTCAAGCAGAAATATGGCCGGATCGTCTTCATCACCTCGCCCATGGGCCATCTCGGCTTTGCCGGCCAGGCCAACTATGCGGCTTCCAAGGCCGGCCAAATCGGGTTGATGAAGTCGCTCTCCAAGGAGGTGGCCAAGCGCAGGATCACGGTCAACAGCGTCTCGCCCGGTTTCATCGCCACCGAGCTGCTCGATGACTTGTCCGAGGTCCAGGTGAAGGAGTATAGGAAAATGGTTCCGGCCAACCGGTTCGGCGCCCCCGCAGAAGTGGCGGAGGCGGTGCTCTTTCTGGCCGGTGACCGTGCCGCCTACATCAACGGCGCAGTGCTCGAAGTGACCGGAGGCCTGTGATGCAGCCAACGGCCGATTCCTTTGTCCTCGACCGCATCCCCCACCGGCCACCTTTTCTCTGGCTGGACCGTGTGCTTGAAATCAGCGGCGAGACGATCCGGGCGGAAACAACAATCCGCCCCGACCTGCCGCTCTTTGAGGGCCATTATCCCGGCTATCCGTTGATGCCCGGCGTGCTCCTCTGCGAGGCGGTCTTCCAGGCTGGCGCCTTGCTGATCGGGGAGTTGACGAGCGGCAAAGAGGCGATACGAGGGGTGCCGGTGCTGACCCGGATCATGGGCGCCAAATTCAAACGGGTGGTGCGGCCGGGCGATACCTTGGAAATAACCGCAACCCTGATCGAGCGCCTGGGGCCGGCCTGGCTGATGAAAGGTTCGGTCCGGGTGGGTGGAAAAACAGCAGTCCAGGTGGAATTTGCTTGCGCGCAAAAGGGAGCCTGAATGGATTTTCTACAGCTTGCCGGTAAAACGATCGTGGTGTTCGGGCTGGCCAACAAAAAGTCGGTAGCCTGTGCCATCGGCCGGGTTCTGGCCGAGGCCGGGGCCAAGGTGGTCCATGTGGTCCGCAGCGAGCAGCAGGCGGATATGGCTGCCAAGCTGTTTCCCAGCAGCCCGGTCTTGTGCTGCGATGTCGAACACGAGGAGAATATCGTCCGGGTGAGGGGCCAAATAGCCGCCCAGGTCGGGGCGCCGCTTGACGGCATTGTCCATTCCATAGCCTTTGCCGATTACTCGGAAGGGATGCGGCCTTTCCACGCCACCCTGAAGCGGGATTTCCTCCAGGCCATGGACATCTCCTGTTTCTCCTTTATCGCCATCGCCAACCATTTCAAGGAACTGCTGGCGCGTCAGGCCTCGCTGGTGACCATCTCGATCTCCACCACCCGGATGGCTGCCGAGAATTACGGCTACATGGCCCCGGTCAAGGCGGCGCTGGAATCATCGCTCTGCTTTTTGGCCAAAAGCTTTGCCGCCTTCTCCGAGATCCGCTTCAACGCCGTCTGCCCCGGCCTGCTCAAGACCTCGGCCTCGGCGGGCATCCCCAACTATATCGATAGCTACCTCTTTGCCGAGCAGGCCACTCTGCGGAAAAGGGCGGTGCAGACCGAGGAAGCCGCCAATGCGGCCGTCTTTCTGCTTTCGCCGCGTTCTGCGGGGATCACCGGCCAGTGCCTGGTGGTGGATGCTGGCATGGGGCTGAACTATTTCGATGCCGCCATCGTGGCCAGGGTCGTGGGCTGAAGGAGGATGCATTCCTGGCCGATGTTCGCCCGCCTGTGGCGGATGATCATGCACACCAGGGATGTTTTCCTTTCACCGGTCACGCCGCTCCCAGTGAAAATCGGCCTGGCTCTCGGCCTGCTGTACATCCTGTCGCCCTACGACCTCATTCCCGAATGGGTGCCAGTGTTCGGGGTGATGGACGATCTGGCCCTGGCCGCCCTGCTGATCGCCTGGGCCAATAGATTCAAGTGTGGCGGATGAGGGTGAAACCGATGCTCAGGCCGCCTTTCGCACCGGATCAAAGACAAGAGATGCGCATGTTCCTAGGCCGGATTGGATCGCTATTCAATAATGGTTTTTTGCAGCAATGTCCGGTTAAGTTTTTGCAAATATTGTGATGTCGGGCATTGGCAATCCTTGCATGGCGGATTCCATGCATTCCATACGGTATTCATTGAGGATTTGGTTGCGTAATTGGCGGACCCGGTGAATGGAAACCGGTTCACCGCGCTCATCATGGCAGTAGATGGCCAAAAGGATGCAGGTGATCAAGCCAAGCCGGCAAGCATCTGGATCATGAGGCCATGGCGGCTTGAGATGAGATGATAGACCTTGAGACGCCGCTTCCACCAGGCAAAGAATTTTTCTATCTGCCAGCGCAGATTGTAGATTTGAAAGCATTGCATTAAGGTAATATGGTGAAGACTCTGATAAGAAAACGGCTTGGCCGGATCGGCCCTGATCCAAGTGCAACCCCGTTGCCCCGACCGGCCAGGTCGATTCTTCTGCTGCAAGCAAGACCATGACAAGACGTTATGCAATCCTTGTCGATGGCGGCTTCATGGAGAAGAAGCTCAGTTCCCGCCTGAAAAAATCCCCATCAGCTGACGATATTGTTGCCGAATGCGACCGCATAAAGGCGCACCTATCTCTTGCAGCATACTCTCTTCTCAGAATCTACTGCTATCAGGCTCCACCCTCCAGCGAGGTGATGTTTAACCCAATAGATCACACAAAGGTTGATCTAGGCGCATCGCCACTTGCGGTTCACAACACATCTATGCTCAATGCTCTAGCGCTCAAACAGGATTTTGCTCTTCGTTTGGGCGAGACAGCCGCCATGGGGTGGAGACTGGGCGATAAGGCGTCAAAAGACCTCGCTCAAAACCCAAGGATGCTTACCGCTAGAGATTTTGCGCCAAATATCAAACAAAAAGGCGTTGACTTGCGTATTGCCTTGGATATGGCACGACACTCTCTTCGCGAACGGTTGGCATCATTGTTGTGATCACCGGTGACAGCGATTTTGTTCCAGCGTATAAGTTTGCCAGAAGGGAAGGAGTTCGTGCTTATCTCGACCATATGGGGCATGGGGGCAAGAGAGGATTGAAAGCCCATGTCGACATGATCTTCTAGAACATGCCCCGCCTCTTCCCCCTCATCCCGGAAGGTAACCATGCCAGACATTCAGCCATCGTTCACCACAGACGCCATTGCCCAGCACATCTTCGAATTGCGCGGCCAGCGCGTCATGCTCGATGCGGACCTGGCCGTACTGTACGGGGTGGAGACCAGGGCGCTCCTGCAAGCCGTGAAACGTAATTCCGATCGGTTTGAAGATTTTGTTTTCCAGTTGTCCAAAGATGAGTGGGAATTTTTAAGATCACAATTTGTGATCTTAAAAACTGGACGCGGGCAGCATCGGAAGTACCTCCCCTACGCCTTCACCGAGCATGGGACGCTCATGCTTTCGAGCGTCCTGAACTCCGCACGGGCGACAGAAATCAGCCGCTTGATTATCCGTACCTTCGTCTGGCTGCGGCAGACCGTGCCAGCCTACAAAGAACTTGCCGACAAGGTCGCTGAACTGGAGGCAGCCGTAGGCAAGCACGACGAGGCGCTTGAAGGCATCTTTCAAACCCTGCGCCAACTCATCGTCCCTCCGGATAAAGAAAAACGGCGGATAGGGTTTTAGGGGGGGGCAGCATGAAATCGTCCATCACCTTCCCCCTCACCCTGTCCATCCTCCTACTCTGCCCCCTCCATGCCATCGCCTGGTCCGGCAAGGTGGTCAAGGTGAGCGACGGTGACGCCATCACCGTGCTGCATGACGGCCAACAGGAGCGTGTTCGGCTCTACGGGATAGATGCCCCGGAAAAGAAGCAGGCGTTTGGTCAGCGGGCGCACGAGGCGCTTGACGGGATGGTTGCGGGGAAGGTGGTGGAGATCGATCACAAGGCCACGGACCGCTACGGCCGGACGGTCGGGATGGTCACGGCCGATGGCCAGATCGTCGACGCCGAAATGGTTCGCACCGGCTACGCCTGGGTCTATCGACAATACTGCAAGGGGGGTGACCTGCGCCGAGTGGTTGAATCTGGAAGCAGCCGCGCACGAGCGCCACGCAGGCATGTGGGCCGATCCGCACATCGTGCCGCCGTGGGAGTGGCGGAAGAGGAAGTAGATGCAAAAACCCGATAAACCAAAACTCGCCGGAATCTGGATCAGGGTATCAACTGACGAGCAGGCCCAAGGTGAAAGCCCAGAAAACCACCTGAAACGCGCCCAGATGTATTGCGAACCGCAAGGATGGCAGCCGGCTGCCGTCTATGACCTCTCTGGCGTGAGCGGCAAGACCGTCATCGACCATCCGGAAGCGCAGCGCATGCTGGCCGATCTCGAACTCCTGGACATCGCCGACCGGTTTCAATCCGCTGGCGCCGCACTGCTCTCCATCTTCGAAAACCTCGACACCTCTACCCCGGCCGGGACGCTCATGTACACCCTGATTGGGGCCCTGGCCGAATGGGAACGCGCAGAAATATCCGCCCGTGTAGCTGCCGAATCGGTCCCGGTTCGGGCCGCGCAGGGCAAGCCCACCTGTGGCGCCGGGCCGTGGGGCTACCGCAGGGAAGCCACTGCCACCGGTAAGCGACTGGTCGTTGACGATCAGGCCGCGGACAAAATTAAAAAGATCTTCGCTATCGCCATCGAAGAGAAAGGCGACATCCTCCGAGCCGGAACCAGGTTGAACGCCATGGGGCTCCGGACCAGGAAGGGAGCGTTGTTCGGTGTTGCCGGGCTCAAGCGCTTGATCGACGACCCTGTATACATCGGCCGGAAGCGGGCCAACTATGCCAAAAGCGCCGGCGATGGAAAGCGCTGGGTACAGAAGCCGGAAAGTGAATGGGTCTATCACAACGCGCCGGCGATCATCACCCAGGAGCAATGGGACCAGCTCCGCATCCACCGCATGGTCAGAAGGGCAGGGTGCAGGTCGGACGCGCCGCCGAAAGAGTCGAGGTGCATCTTCGGCGAGGTGCTCTGGCGCCAGTGCGGATGCAAAATGTACGTCTACCACGTCAAGAATGATGGCGACGCTGTTTACCTGTGCCGCAAGTGTGACCGGAAGGCCGGCGAGGCCGAGCTGACGGCTAATGTCCAGGAAGCGTTCAGGAAGGTGATCATCAAGCCGGATGTCCTGGTCCTGCTTGATCGACATCCTGGTGACGATCCGGACAACCTTCGCGCCCAGGGGAGAGCGCTGATGGAAGAAGCTGAGAAGTTGCAGAAAAAGAAATCAGGCCTTTTTGAACTGGCGTTGATTGATCCACTGGTGAAAGCCGAACTAATGAATCAGTTGCGTGATCTGGCGGAGAGGATCGAAGCTCTACAGGCCGAGGCGTTGCGCCTCGGAGAGGAAGCTGACTGGGTAATGCTGACCAGGGCCGGATACGGGCCGCTCCTTGAGCAGGCCACACAACTGACCGACATCAAAGGTTCGCACACCGTCAACGGCGCGGTTTTCCCATGCGCCAATGAGGCGGATTGTTTCGGCTGGCTGCGATCTGGCGCGCTTGGGTCCGGAGCTGGATCATGAATCTGCGCTACAGCAAGGTCTGCCTGCATGCCTTCGGTTATGCGCTGCCGCCGGTGGAATTGTCTTCAGCGGCCATCGAGGAGCGGCTCAGCCCTCTGTATGAGCGGGTGAAGCTGCCGGTCGGCCGGCTGGAGCTGATGACCGGCATCGGTTCCAGGCGTTTGTGGCCGCCCGGAACCCGGCCGAGCTTTGGTGCAGCGATGGCGGGGGCGGCGGCCATCGCCCGCTCCGGCATCGAGGTTGAGGCCTTGGAATGTTTGCTGTTCACCTCGGTGAGTCGCGACATGATGGAACCGGCCACCGCCGCCTTTGTCCATCGCACCCTGAAGCTGCCGCCCTCCTGCCTGCTGTTTGACATCTCCAACGCCTGTCTCGGCTTTCTCGACGGCATGATCATGCTGGCCAACATGCTGGAAATGGGCCAGGTCCGGGCCGGGTTGCTGGTGGCGGGCGAAACCGCGGAAGACCTGGTCGCCTCCACTCTCCAACATCTGCTCACTGACGCCACGCTCACACGCAAGACCATCAAGCCACTTTTTGCCTCGCTGACCATCGGTTCCGGCGCCGTGGCCCTGGTGATGACCCGCAGCGATTATTTCGATACCGGTCACTATCTGCGCGGCGGCGCCTGCCGGGCCAACACCGCCCATAACGATCTCTGCCAGGGCGGCCAGAACGCTGAACAGGGAACGTTGATGTCCACCGATTCCGAACAACTCTTAGGAAAGGGAATCGAAACCGCCGCAGCCTGCTGGACAGCCTTCCAAGATAGCCTGGGCTGGGAGCGGCATGTCATCGACCGCTTTTTCTGCCACCAGGTGGGCAAGGCCCATGCCCAGATGCTGTTTGAGACCCTGCGGCTCGATCCGGCCAAAAATTTCGAAACTCTGCCGACTCTGGGCAACGTCGGTTCGGTCTCGGCGCCGCTCACCATGGCCTTAGGCGTCGAACAGGGGGCTTTGACGGCAGGGCAGCGGGCCGCGATCCTGGGGATCGGTTCAGGCATCAATGCCCTCATGCTGGGGATCGAGTGGTGATGGCGCGCCCGGACAGTCTTGCCGAATATCCCTTTACGCCACGTTTTTTCGCCATCAACGGCCATCGCCTGGCCTATCTCGACGAGGGCGACGGCCCGCCAGTGGTCATGGTGCATGGCAACCCGTCCTGGTCCTACCTGTACCGCAACCTGGTCCTTGGCCTGCGTGAACAGTACCGGTGCATCGTCCCCGACCATATGGGATGCGGTTTTTCCGACAAGCCGCAAACCTATGCCTATCGCCTGGCCACCCACATCGACAACCTGGAATTGCTGCTCGACCATCTCGGCATCAGCCGCTGCGTGCTGGTAATGCACGATTGGGGCGGCGCCATCGGCATGGGCTGGGCCGGCCGCCATCCGGAGCGGGTGGCCGGCCTGATGGTGTTCAACACCGCGGCATTCCGGTCCCGGCGCATGCCGCTACGCATCGCCGTCTGCCGCTGGCCGCTGCTGGGACCAATGCTGGTGTGCGGCTTAAACGGTTTTGCCCGCGCCGCTACGGTCATGGCGGTCAAGCAAAGGATGCGGCCGGAGATCGCCCAGTCCTTCCTCGCGCCCTACGACAGTTGGCGCAACCGAATAGGGCTGCTGCGTTTTGTCCAGGATATCCCCATGCGGCCTGATCATCCTTCCTGGACCACGCTGGCCGAGGTGGAGGCAGGGCTCGACCGGCTGCGGGACCATCCCATGCTCCTCTGCTGGGGCGGACACGACTTCTGCTTCAACGATTACTTCTACGATGAGTGGCGCAGGCGATTTCCCAAGGCCCAAGCCCACAATTTTCCGGACGCCGGGCACTATCTGCTTGAAGACGCGCTCGTCGGGATCAAGCCGCTGATCGCCTCGTTCCTCCGCCGCTTCTGGAGCGCCCCATGATTGATTGCAACATCGCCACCGCGCTCCACAGCACGGCTGCGGCCCAGCCCGGCCAGATCGGCCTGGTCGCCCTGGAAGACGGACAGTGGCGAGAGTGGAGCTTTGCCCAACTCCAGGAGAACTGCGACGGGTTCGCCGCTGCCCTGCACACCGAGGGCATCCAACGGGGCGACCGGGTCATGCTGATGGTGCGGCCGTCGATGGCTTTTTTTTGTTTGACCTTTGCCCTGTTTCAACTGGGGGCAGTGATCATCCTCATCGATCCGGGCATGGGCTACAAGAACCTGCTGCGCTGCATCGGTTCGGTTCGGCCGGATATCCTGGTCGGCATTCCCCAGGCCATAGTGTTCAACCGGATCTTTCGCGCGCCCTTTGCCACGGTGCGCAAACGGATCACTATCGGCCGGGCATGGTGGATGCCTGGCAAGCGCCTGGAACCGCAGCCAGCCGAGGCCAGAGGCATGTTCCGCTATCAGGCCGAGGAGGCCGATCCGGCAGCCATCATCTTCACCACCGGCTCCACCGGCCCGCCCAAGGGAGTGGCCTACACCCACGGCATCTTCCATGCCCAGTTGCGCATGATCCGCGACTATTACGGCATCGGGCCAGGGGATGTCGATCAGCCCGGTTTTCCGCTGTTCGGCCTGTTTGCCGCCGCCCTTGGAGCCAAGGCGGTCATTCCCGACATGGACCCAACCCGGCCGGCCCGGGTAGATCCGGAAAAATTCGTCCGCACCCTGCTGGCGCACCAGGTCACCTATTCATTTGGTTCGCCGGCGATCTGGAACGTGGTCAGCCGTTACTGCCTGGAAAAGAAGATGGTGTTGCCGGTGCGCACGGTTTTGATGGCCGGCGCGCCGGTTTCGGGTGAATTGGTGGACCGGGTTCGGCGGATTTTGCCCGAAACCGCCCGGATTTTTACCCCCTATGGGGCCACCGAAAGTTTGCCGGTGGCCTCCATCGAGGGGCGGGAGATCGTCGCTGCCACCTGGCCACTGACCCGCACCGGCCATGGGGCATGCGTGGGCCGCGCCTTACCCGGCATGGAGATTCGGATCATCGAGCCGGTAGAGGGCGAAATCGCTGCCTGGCAGGATGTCAGGGAACTCGACGCTGGCGTCATCGGCGAGATTGTGGTGCGCGGGCCGGTGGTTACCCGCCTCTATGCCGACAACGAGCAGGAAACCAGGTTGGCCAAGATTTCCGACCCCGAGGGCTTCTGGCACCGGATGGGCGACATGGGCTACCTCGATGGAGACGGTCGGCTGTGGTTTTGCGGGCGCAAGGCCCACCGGGTGCCCACTGCTTGGGCCATGCTCTACACCATCCAATGCGAGGCGATTTTCAACGAGCACCCGCGCATCCGGCGCTCGGCCCTGATCGGCCTGGGCGATAAGCCAGACCGGAAGACGCCGGTGATCGTGGTGGAGCCGGAAGGTTTGATCCGTGATCAACAGCGGCTGTTCGCGGAACTGCGGGACTTGGCCAGGGCCAATCCCCTGACCGAGCGGATCGAACACTTCCTGGCGCATCGCTCCTTCCCGGTGGATATCCGCCACAACGCCAAAATATTCCGGGAGCAACTGGCGGCCTGGGCAGTCAAGCAGGTGCAACTGCCCAGCGGGTGATGACTGCGGCTCGTCCGGTCCGGACGGCAACAAAAGGAGGAGGCGATGGCAGCAGGCATTGATACGGTCATTCATTGATCAACATTTCTTGTTTGGTCATTTCGACCGCAGGGCGAACTTTCCGTTCCTTGTTCAGAAACTCGCTGGAATATTTTGAGATTTCTCCTCGCTCAACTCGTCGAATATGACAAGAATGCGTTCGTCGACGACAAAGGAAGCTGCGCTTATCGAAAAGACAGAAAACGTCCTGGTTAGTGTTCGGTGAACAACGTGCTTATGTTGTGAATAACAGGGAGCTGAGAATAGAGATGCGCAAAGTGACGGTAACCGGCGGCGGCGGGTTCATCGGCAAGGCCTTGGTGCGGGCCTTGGTCGGTCGCGGGATCGAAGTGTCCGTGATCGGCCGCAACACCTATCCGGACTTGGCCGCCCTGGGTGTGCATTGCGTCCGGGGCGACATCCGGGAGCGGGACTCCATAGCCGACGCCCTGCACGGCTGCGACACGGTTTTCCACGTGGCCGCCAAGGCTGGCGTCTGGGGGCCGAAAGAAGAATATTGCGCCATCAACTTCGCTGGCACCACTAACGTCATCGCCGCCTGCCAGGCCCAAAAGGTGGGGCGGCTAATCTATACCTCGACCCCGTCGGTGGTGTTCGACCGCGACGATCTTGCCGGCGTGGACGAATCAACACCTTACACTACCCGGCCCTTGTGCGCCTATGCCGCTTCCAAGATCCTGGCCGAGCAGGCGGTGCTGGCGGCCAACTGTCCGGAATTGCAAACAATAGCCTTGCGGCCGCATCTCGTCTGGGGGCCGGAGGACGGCCACCTCATTCCCCGCCTGCTGGCGCGAGGCCGGGCCGGAGCGCTCAGAATCGTCGGTTCCGGCGACAACCGGGTGGATATCGCCTATATCGATAATGTGGTCCATGCCCACCTGCTGGCGGCGGAAAATCTGTGCGCCAGCGGCAGCGGTAGTGGCCAGGCCTTTTTCATTGGCCAGGAGGCGCCGGTTCCGCTCTGGGAGTGGATCAACGGGCTTTTTGTCCGGCTCGGCATTCCGTCGGTGACAAGGAAGACGCCGCTGGCGGTTGCCTACGGGGCCGGGATGCTGCTGGAGGGGATCTATGGCGCGCTCGGCGCGGTCAATGAACCGCGCATGACCCGGTTTCTTGCCTGCCAACTGGCCAAATCGCATTGGTTCAGCCACCGCAAGGCGGAACAACTGCTTGGCTACCGTCCTTTGGTCAGCACGGAGGAAGGGCTTGAGCGGCTGGTGGCCTGGCTACGGGCGAGCGGGGGAGCGTGAGGATCAAACCTGGGCGGACTTGACGGGAAAGCGGCGTTATGAAAATTCGGCATCAATACTGCTCTGTTGAGCTCGTCATTTCAACGAGTGTAACGAGGAGAAATCTCCAGATCATAGGATGGGCGTGGGCGTAAACAACAAGAGGCCGCTCCTCTCGCCATGGCGGCTTATTTTTTTGCTTGCCCAAAAAAAAATCAATAAGAGGGCAACCGCGCCGCTGAGACGACCCCGGTCGCCAGGATGCGGAACCGGCGGGGCAAAAACTCTCTGCGCTCAAACAGTTTGCCTCTTTTGCCAAGAAAGAAAAAGGTTATTGGCATTGCATCGGAAACACGGTAGTGTAGCGGTTTTTTCGGCAAGGAAAAGGAACGCTCCCTATCCCGGGCCAATACCTTGCCCAATGCTGGCGGACCGGTCGAAAACTGCGTGGAACAGCCAGCAAACATAACGGAGAAATCCTATAAATCTTACTTAAAAAGATTTGACAGCCGAACCTTTTTTCAGTAGTTATCCGGAGCGGAAGATGAACCGCCATTCACAATTTTACCATATTTTTAGCAAGAAGGGGTAGTCGGTATGATTTCGGTTGATGTCACGCTGTTGATTCACATCATCAATATGATCGTGCTGATGTTCGTTCTCAATGCGATTCTCTATAAGCCAGTGCTGGGTATCCTTGAGAAACGGGCGCAAAAAATCGAATCGCTCAACGGCGACGTCGCGCAATTCGAGGAGAATGCCCGTCAGCGACAGGCCGAACTGGACAACAAGATGCGGGAAGCAAGCAATAAAGCGAAAAGAGCGCTTGACGGAGCCCGGGCGCAGGCCCAGACGGTGGGCGCCGAGAAACTGGCCGCCATTCGCAAGGAATCCGACAGCGTCAAAGAAAAGCAACTGACCGACCTCCGGGCGCAAGTCGAGGCGGCCAGAAAGGAGCTTCAGGGGAATGCCGAGGGTTTTGCCCAGGCAATGGCAGGAAAGATACTTGGAAGGAGTCTGGACGCATGAAAGATTGGAAGGCAACATTGCTGCCGATCCTGCTGGCGCTGCTGATCGGGGGCTTGCCGCTGGCGGTTGCGGTTGCGGCTGATGGCCCGGCAGTAGTCGACACCCATCAGGCTGTGGCCGCAGACCACGGAACCAATGCCGATACGCATGGCGATGCCCATGGCAGCAATCCGCTGTCGTGGGAAAAGCTGAAAGACCTGTTCTGGCGAGCAATCAATTTCGCGGCGCTTGTTATCATCCTGGTGAAATTCGGGGCCAAGCCGATCATGTCCAGTTTGAGCGGTCGGCAACAGCGAATCCGTGATGACCTGGACGATCTTACCGCTCGCCGCGACGAATCCGAGAGATCCTACAAGGCCTTCGAGGCCAAGCTGGCCGGCATGGAAAAGGAGATGGAGCTGATCGTTGCGCGAGCCATTGCCCAGGCCCAGGTGGAAAAAGAACGCATCCTGGCCGATGCCGAAAAGGCTGCGGACGATATCAAGCGCCAGGCAGAGACAGCGGTTCATGCCGAACTGGAAGACGCCAAGCGGCAACTCCGGGAGGAGATCGCGGAACAGGCGGCGGCCATGGCGGAAGCGTTGATCGTCAAGAACCTGACCCCGGCGGATCAGGTGGCGATCACGGAACAGTATCTTGAACGAGTGGGTGCGGTACAGTGAGACAGACAATACTGGCGCGTCGCTATGCAAAGGCGCTCTTTTCCTTGGGGAAAGAGCAGGGAAAAACGGAAGAGTACAGCGGCCAGCTCAAGGCAATCGCTGAACTGTATGCCGACGATGCGGCCGGGGTCAACGATGCCGTGACCAACCCGCTTTACCCGTTGGATGCCCGCGAGAAGGTCATGGTCAAAATCGCCGAGTCGGTGCAGGCCGACGTCATCCTGGCCAGTTTTCTCAAATTGCTCATCGCCAAGAAGCGGGCGGATATCCTCCCTGACATTGCCGACGCAATGCAGGCCATGGTGAATAAAGACCAGAATATTAGCCATGGCACCATTGTTTCCGCGGTCGAACTGGGTGGCGACTTGATGGCCAAGATTCAGGCCACGCTCGAAAAATTGACAGGAAACAAGGTGATACTTGAAACCCAGGTTGATCCGTCCATTATCGGCGGAATTATTGCCAAGGTTGGTGACTTGGTGCTGGACGGAAGTATTAAGACGCAACTTAATGGATTAAAGGAATCTATCAAGGGGAGAGAATAATCAATGCAGATCAAAGCAGAAGAAATCAGCCAGAT
>Ga0123354_10001471_pt1 | contig 28756 bp, 14 predicted proteins | sample TergutLab28metaG_2_FD_97872 | JGI IMG/M metagenome (GOLD analysis project Ga0123354, IMG submission 97872) | Labiotermes labralis P4 segment gut microbial communities from Petit-Saut dam, French Guiana - Lab288 P4 | ecosystem: Host-associated > Arthropoda: Insects > Digestive system > Gut ... | reverse complement strand
ATCAGGAGGTCAAAATTGCATTACACAGCCTCTTGTATCATCACACCATGGTGTGATGATACAAGAGGCTGTGTAATGCAATTTTGACCTCCTGATGATCAGCACATGTGCTCGAAACATGTAGAGGCATGAAATAAAACTTATTGTGAAACACATTTTGTGTATCAAGCTGGTTAAATACTGAGATAAATATACTGAGATGCACGGTCAGCAAAACGTCAAAAACAGATAGTGGTGCTTAGGCATAGGCATTCTTTACACGTACCTCTGCTTACCTCTGTGAACTGTGTGTACCAGCTGTTGTAACATGCTCTCCGTTTTGCCCCACGGCCTGTTTGTGTGTTTCCTCAGCTGTATTAACCTGTTGGTCTTTCCAAAGGACACGGACCATGTTCTCTGTGAGATAGCGACTGAAGATTATGAAATTTGTGTGAATTTTATTGTTTGGCTCAGGCCGAGGCCGGTCCGTGTGGGGCTGTGATGGACGAACTGGCACTGGCACGAATTTGTCTCCGAGTTTTTCGGTTTTCTACTGTCAGCAACATTTCACCAATTCTCCATACTCATTTTCTTAATACGAATGTTATCAGAAGGACACGTGGGCGAATCCTGGGAGCATTCAAACAAAACAAGGCCCTTTCGGATATCGGATAGCTTCGTTTCTAATTTTTTAAAGGGTGAATGCATTTTTTAATGTTATTTTTGTTGCAGCAGTTTCGGTTATTTTGGAACTGAAACATTGTTGTAAACGTCATTTGTTGAGCCATTGGTGGAACTATTGAATGGGGGAGTGCATTGTTCCATACTGAAGATAATGAAGTTTACCTGCACAGTGTGGGTATAGTCTCGTTAACACTCACGACGACTATCGGGGCAAAAATATGTAGATGCTGTCAAAAACACAGGTCTCGGTTACTGCATTACCGTCTTTCCACTGATCGTCATTTGTTATATGTTTCTTTTAGAACCAGCATAAAGTTAAATTTATGCACAGAACACTACATCCAGTAACTGTATTGTGTCACATGCAAAAAAAAAACCACGACTGCACTTCATTCGCATATGTTTTTAACGTGCATAAATCGGTTCGTGGTCACAAATGAGGGGTTGGCTTCTCTAAACGCAAACACCTGCCAAGGTTAACTGGAAACTCCCGTCAATATCAGTAGCCTCCCTGCGTGCACGCGATATGGATGCACATCGAAAGGCTAGCAGTACCCTTAGAATTTAAAAACTCACTCCATATTGTAAATGTAAAACACTGTGGATTGTGATGCACATTGCTGTGTAATTTTGTTTTAAGTTACTGTGACCATGCATGTTCATGATCTACATGGAAACGTAAGGAAAAGTACATTAGACCTATTGGCCGAAATACCTTCGCGGTCAGCCAACTAAATTTATAGCCCCAGTTCATTTTAACATAACACTTTTCTAAACGTGAAATTTGGGTACTGAGTTACTGATATTCTGTTTTACCCATAACATGTCTCGACTATTTTAGAAACAGAAAGCCCGCTCGTAATTACTACGCGATGTTATATAAGTGCTGATACGTAAACAGGCAGTCAGTTTGACGTTCAGGTGACCGTGCGTCGTGATAAATTCTTATAATAAAACCAACAAAATGCACTGATTACTCAAATTTATTTTTGGAATAAAACTGTACATGTTTCGGACAGTTCCTCTGTCCATCATCAGGAGTTTTTTTACTGTACACACAGCAATGGTATAGGTCATAGAGGTTTGCTGACAGCTTGCGCGCAGGATCAGGACGGAACCGTCCAGATCCTGCTCGCAAGCTGTCAGCAAACCTCTATAACATATACCATTGCTGTGTGTACAGTGAAAAACTCCTGATGATGGACAGAGGAATTGTCCGAAACATGTAGAGTTTTATTCCAAAAATAAATTTGAGAAATCGGTGCATTAGTTGGTTTTATTAGAAGAAAGAACGCAGTCAGTTGTTATTTGAGAGCTGTCTCTTGTATCCTATATCTATAAAATGTCCCATGTTGACACAGTGCTTTGATTCTCGCTGATTTGCAAATTTTCTGCTGAGTCGTTGACATCGCAACTTCAATATTTCCATTCAGGTGTGGGGAAAGGATGCACGCTGTCATGCGTTACGTATTGCGCGCTTTCTTGAAGACCTTAGAGATGGCCATGCGACATGAAGGGCCTGCTTTCCGTAGTGTTATGGAACTGTCTGCTTTATTTTCCCGTTCATTCCGTTTTTTATTTGAATTCTGCCTCTAGGGTCTACGTTCTGGTTTCCGTATTTCAGTCCGGCCACGGACATTGTGTTGACTTTTTGCTTTACCCTTTCTGTAATTCGAAGGGCTTGGACGACGGTGCTCTGAACAGTTACTGCTAAAGCTCCTGGAACTGTAACGGACAGATGCAGATTTACATTTGTTGTGCAGTAGAATGACATGGCGCCGAACTGCATTTGCTTACTAAATAAATTACAGGCTTTCTGACGAATTTCACCTTCAGAATGGCCTGCATTATCTCACTGGTACATTCCTTGTACTGCAGTACATTTATATAGGCCAACTTCAGGCATTCTGCACGCAAGCGTTAAACGTTGATTTGGTTTACTGTTTGTACTCCAAAAGAACGTCTTGAAGCTTTCCATTCCGTGCATTCTTTTCATAAACTATGTTTAATACACCAACAAATTGCACATATACAATAAAATACATGTATTAATTAGCACCTTTTCTCCTACATGTTTCGGCGCTTATTGCGCCATCATAATGGAGAAATTTTTTATATGCTCTTAACTATTGTTATAGTTTTGAGCATACAAAAAAGTTCTCCCTGAAGATGACGCAGTAAGCGCCGAAACACGTAGGAGAAAAGGTGATAATTAATACATGCATTTTATTGTATATGTGCAATTTGTTGGTGTCTTAAAGACATAATTTCTAAAATAAAGTATCGGAGTTACTTGAAATTTGGTGTTTAAAGCGTTTAATCAGAAGGTAGGAGAGGATTATTTTATCTTAACCTTTTGGCGCCGGAATTATTTTTTAAATTTTAGCACACCCTGTATATAAAATGTGAATAATACAGGAACCAAATACTTTACAATTATGAAACAAACTGCATTTTGAAGAGAAAAAAACGGAGAGTATACACCATGTCTAAAATATTCAGTACATATATTTGTTGAATAAATATATAAAATGCAACTTTAGAGGTTAGCGGTGTGGTACGACCACTATAGTTGACATTAGGCGTCAAAAGGTTAAAAGACAGGCAGATCTGTTTTGTGCAAGACGTACAAACACGCGAACCCAGTTAACGTGGTGGTCTCCTAAGGCCATTGTTTATGAAGGAACCTAGGCAAAAGCAAGAGATTCCGTTCCTGTGCTGGTATTTTCTTCATGGTAGACTTGGTGATTCTAATTATTTTTGGCTACTGAAGGTTCAAATAACCTTACGATAACCGAGAAAGACGTTTGAACATCCAAGATCGCGCATTTTTTTTTTGTAGAAAACTGAGGGCCGTATCCAAATTTTAAGCGCCAGAAGGGTGACGTGAAGGAAGCTCCTTACTGAGGACCCCCCATTCCTTGAATGACCTATGAACTTCATTTAATCTGGCGCTTTCTGCTTCGTGCACGTCAGCTGATACCGTCCAGTTGCCGTATCTTGAAACTTGGTGAGCGAGGAGGTGGGAGAAAGGCGTAGGAAAAGGGAGGCGCAGGTTATGAGGCAAGTATCTTGTGTGGAACGAAATGTCAATGAAAAATACCAGTTCCAAATACATCGGCCGCTAGAACATTAGGAGCCGGCACAGTCACTCTAATGTTACTGATAAATGCTTTTGCACAGATAGTAGCTTCTGAGTCATATAGACGGCAGGCGAATACTCACCCCATCCTGCCCGCATTCCTTAAATACCTTCCAAGTCTGTAGTTCTGTAGTTACCGGGACCGAACAGAAAACATTTTTGTATGTAAAGAATAATTAAGTAATTATGCTGAAAATATTAGGCGCCACTGTACGGAAGTTAATTACCACAATGAAAACCAACAAAAGCACACAATTCGTCAGAATCACATTAATGTTTTAATACGTTATCTGCTACATGTTTCGTGCCTCAATGGTCCATCATCAGGCAGTGCACAGTTGCATAAAACAAACGTTTAACCTTTCTGTCGTCTCCAGTATGTACTAGAGCTGTCGTAAATCCTTCAGTGTGTAGTTTATAGTAGATGGATTTGTGCACTGAAAATAATAGCACTTTTTAGATTTTAAAAAATTGTTTAAACTTACAAAATATTCGATCATTACGATTATTACATGTTTTAAACTATTTTTATAACAACAATTTTATAATTTTCAGTGCACGAATCAATTTAGTATTATCTATTAAAAAAGTTCAAAAGTTACTCACCCAGTGTTGTGCCACCTTGAAACACATATACGAGGCTTATTCAGAAAGTAAGTACCGTTTCGCTGTAAAAAAAATTGAATAAGGTTTCGTATAATATTTTATTATCAGATTCTACATTCTTCAAACTATTTTTCCACATATTCGCCGCCATTATTGGGGCACTTTTCGTAGCGGGGCACATTACAAAAAAAGCAACCTGATAATAGAAAAGATAAACCAGAAATATCTAATGAACATAAAACCTGCAGCCCCAAAACAAAACGTATATATCAAAACACACAAAGAAAATGAACCAATCAGCCCTGTAATAGATAACACACAAGCATCATCATACAAGATAGCAAAACATATAAACAAAAAATTATACAGCTTACTCAACCTGCCAAACACATATAATACAAAAAATTCCCAAAAAATAGCTGTAGAACTAAAAAGCATACAAATCAATGGAAATACAAAAATAATAACTATGGATATAAAGGATCTTTATGTGAATCTACCAATACAGGGGATCATAAAATCAACAAGATACTGGCTAAACAAAAGCAATAACAATGAAGAAATAATAAAACAGGTACTAAATATACTACAGACAATTATGAAACAAAATTATTTTTAATATAAAGTGAAGCTCTACCAACCAGAGAAGGGCATAGCCATGGGTTCACCTATATCAATCACGATGGCAGAATCATATTTGCAATATATAGAAGGGACTCACATTAAACAATGGTGGGATGCAGGTAAAATTACATACTATAGAAGGTATGTGGACGCATAATAATCATATACGACACCACAAAATTACAAGACATAATAATAGAACAAAAAATCAACAGCATAGATAAAAACTTACAATTTAAAATGACAACAGAGAATAATAACACAAAAAACTATCTGGACCTTAACCTAAAAAGAAATGAAAGCAATCTGGAGATTAGTATATACAGAAAACCCACAAACACTGACACCACAATCCACTACCAATCCAATCATCCATTATGAACAAAAAATAGCAGCATTCAGGTATTACATAAACAGGATGATTACATTACCTATAACAGAAAGATCAAAAATAGAAGATTGGAACACAATAATATCCATAGCTACCAGCAATGGTTATCCCAAACGCATTATATATAACTTAAGACAAAAGATGAAAAACAGGATACAGCAAAAAGACACACAAGAGCACCAAACTGAACACAAAAAATGGACAGCATTCACATACTTCAGCCCATTAATCAGACAAATAACCAACCTGTTCAAAGATACCAACATAAATATAGCATTCAGAACAACCAATACCATTCAGCAGCAACTATCCAGAGAAATTAATAATAGTACAAACCCCAGTGGAATATACAAGTTGCAATGTAATACATGTAAAATGGCATATATTGGCCAGTCCGGCAGATCCATAGCTACAAGATATAAGGAACACATAAGATACATAAGAAACAACAGTCCACAATCAGCATATGCTATGCATATATCATAAAATAGACATGAATACGGGCCTGCAAAAGAAACCCTACAGTTACTAAAAGAATGCACCAAGGGGGCACGGATGAGTTGCTGGGAAAACATATACATACAAACTTTTCACAACCACGGATTATTAGTCAAAGAACCGCAGGTCAACGACATCAACCCCTTCTACAACATAATAAACGAAACAAGAATCATACCACGACCTACAGATGCAGACACAGAAAACCAACATAAGGAATACAAGTAATATGAAATCCAGCTCCATCACATATGAAATAAGGTAAGAAGACACATTAAATGATCCATTAAGCCTAACTATTTGTATATAATGGACATAACATATGACGAACCTTGGGTAGTTTACAAAACCTTATGACGATAACCTATTGGTTATGATTTTACTTACAGACATGCTTCCAGCATACCTCAACGGTAATATTAGATAACAAGTAACTTTAATAGGCACAGGAGACTCCCTGAAGAGGGTTTTATAATGAAAACCGAAACATGTCGGAGTTTTAAATAATTTTATCTTTTAATATTTTAATGTATCAGCATTAATATTAACTGATATACAAGTGCATAAGTTGGTAAAAAATAAAATGAATTGAATCAATATGCACGGTGCAACAGTGAAAGATACTATCAAATTTGTTTATGTCCGTGCATATAATCGACAGTTGTTGCAGTATGTGGCTGGTAGCTGCATGTCAGGTAGCCAGTGACGGGTCTTTTTTGATAAACTTTGTGGGAGGTAACTTTTGGAGAGACCTGCCTTGGGTGCTGTTTGTATACATCATATTGTTAACGCGAATGACTATATTGCATTCTCTTGTAGCTCTATTGTTGATGTCTTTCTAAATAGACTGTCGTGTTCTCGTTTGTAGCCGTCAAACAGCGGGTTACTTCCGCCGTCAGAACATTTCTGTCACGTTGATTTTTCATGTTCCCATGTACATGGTGTGGCTATAAAATAACCGGACTGATGTTAGAGCATGTTTTATTAAAAAAAATACAATAGAAATGTTGTCACCCTCAGTGTACACTCCTCCCCGATCCCTACACCGCTCCATGCGAATCTTTCACTGTTGGAAGCAATGCTGCAAGTTGTCTTCTGATAGCTTATTCATGAGCTCCGTCGCTTTTGCCCTCACTGCATCTACAGACTTGAACCTGGTTCCTTTTAACGCAGACTTGATCTTTGGAAATAAAAAATGTCACATGGGGCTATGTATGTTCTTTAAAATAGAACGTTGAATACACAAAGAACTCAGAATCCCGAAGATGGCTCGCCGCAAAAGAAGAATGAAACAATATCAACCGTGACCATGACTGCCATTATTTATGGTACGGTGGTATGTGTTGTTGTAACCGAAATAGCGCACCTTTCGTAACTGAGAACACAGTGCGGGACGTTGACTAAACTGGCTGGATGTAATATTGATTGGCAGTAGGATATAGAAATTCTTTGCCTTTAGTATCGGAAGGAATTTCTCCATTATAGCGTTGCTCATTGATTTCCACGCGGCCATTCCTCTGTCTCCACCCCTTTCTACAATATGTCGTCTTGACACATTTGGAAACACCACCATGCCAAATCGATATTCCTGCAGGAGTGCTCTGTACATAATCGAGCACACTTCGTTTCGGGGTTGATTTGGTACCTGTGTGAACATTTACAGTACGAAGCCATACCTAAAATTGATTTTATAGGATTGTTGTCTATAAGTGGATTTTGTCGCTACAGTATTGATGTAACATTTATGGTATATATTTTATAATTTGACAAAAAGATACACATTGCACCTTAAGTATTTTAACGTTGTTTTCAACTATACGTATTTGTACGAAAGTAGAAAACTGTAGAATCTGTGTATCAAATAAGGAACTGTGTTTACGTGGAAGTTGCTTGGCAAATGGAGGTAGAAGGTGGCTCATTTGGTTGAGGCATTGACTTAATTCTTCCGGCCGCACTATGGCCGTGGAGTCGACTCAGCCTCTAACAGAAATGAGTGCCTGTATTGTCTCCTGGGGGGTAAAGGCGGTCGGTGCGTAGGGCTGGCAACCTTAACCACCTTCATATGCCGATTGTCTAGAAATTCTGGGAACCTCAGCCTCCTGGAGCCCTAAGGGTCTGTTCAGGCCTGTAATGGGATAGCTTTCCCGGTATCTGTTCGAAAATTTCTTAAAAAATCAGAAACTTATTAATTAGAGTGGTGTCTAATCATAAAATCCTCGTGCACTTAGCTAAAATGTGCACCCTTGTACAGGCACTGAGGCTCTGTACAGGCCGTACGGCCCATAGGGGGAGTAGTTATAGCTCTACTCTTTCTTGACCACGGTACCAGAAGGCGGTGATGGGTCAGCCGTCACGCCCCGGCCGCTCTTTACCCCCGGGAAAGACCCGGTACCCGTTGTACAGGAGGCTGGGTGGGCCCCAGGGCCGGTCTGGACAGGTGCGGAAAATCTCGCCCCCACCGGAATTCGATCTCGGATCGTCCAGCCCGTAAATGCACTTAGGTGGTTTAGTTGAATTAATGTATGTATTCAGTGATGAACAACGTTACAGCCGCTTGTCGCCACCAGCCATTCGTACGTGGCGTACATTTTTTTTATTTTACGACGCTCGTCGTAGGTCGGAATGCACAGTATAGCGTCGAATGGGAAGTTTGGTGCGTGATGAATTGGAAATAATATGGAAAGTTTGGGTCGTGGCCTTCTTTTTGGATCACCCTAAATTTTGTGACATTTCCCTATAGGGACTGAGAGAAACCACTGAAAATCTTAGCCAGTCTTCGGGTCAAGAGTTGCAGTGGGACCTCTCGAACACAAATCAGGACTATCGGTGGTAGCATACGGTTATGCAAATGTTCGAACAGCTTTTGAAGTCCACGACCTTACCCCATGCTCTCTTTTTGCAGAATACAAGGAAATACATTTTGTAGCGTAGCAGACACTCTGATTTGTGCAAAATAAAGAAAAACGCAAGCGCTGTTTGATGTAGCGGTTTGCAAAATTGCAAAATAGAAAACTGGCTTGTCCAATTTAATGATCTAAAATTTTCTTGTGTCTGCCTTCTTGAACAGAAGATGTGGACCTCACATATATGCAACGGGCTTCGACCATGACACGTTTAAATTACTTAGGTTTTGAGTTTGTTCACGGCAGACTTGTGCAGGGAAGTAGTCCGCAAAATGATGAAAACTTAGTAAAACAACCGTTTGAAGTTTTAGGTTCAATTAAATGATATAAAGGTAAAGGTAAACCAGGCCTCGACAGGTCCTTAGGGCTGCAGGAGGTAGAGGCTTCCAGATTTCAAGACGGTTGGCACATGAAGGTGGTAAGGTTGTAAGCCGTATGCACGGGCCGCCTTTACCCCCTAAGGAAATATTCGTCATGCTCATTTCTGCTAGGGACCGAGTCACCCTGGGGCCATAGTGCGGCCGAAAGAATTATGTTAATGAAAAATCCCAATGGCACCATAGGGAATCGAACCTGCAACCTTCCGGTTTGTAGCACTGCCCCATCGCGTGACCTCCGGTTGATTAAAGTAGACTGTGGAAATTCAGTCCCCACACTGTAGGCAAAATTCTGAAATATTCATTATTAAAGCTTGTGGTACGGTATATCTAAGTTACCATTGTGCTTAAGAGATAAGGCTAGTTATTTATGTTCTTGTGTTATTCGTGGCAGTGTCTGAGTGTCGCTAGTCCTGTCCACATAACTTTCAGTAAAACGTGACAAAATTCTGTGCTGGCTCTTTCGCTCACTACAAAAGCCCTCTTGTTTTGTAACGAGAGTGGGAAAGTTGATTTCCAAAAGGTTTGTTGTTGTTGTTGTTGTTGTTCTTGTATTTGCCGTCGCCGCCTCTGCTGCCGCTGCAGTTCTGCAGTTACATACAGTAGCTTATCTGCCGAACTACCTGCCCGTGGTGACCCCCTAGCGGCTTACTCAACAGGTATATATCGGTAAGCAGTTCACGTGAACACCAAGGACCCATGTCTTTCAGGAGCGAACAGTCGCTAAACCACTCAAGGAATTTCTCGCCTTTTACGGAGTCTGACGGTTCCTTGCTGTTATCACAACCTGTCACGTCTTCACGCACCATATTAACCCATTTTACATTATCCCATCCTGATGTGACGTCACTTATTATATCCTCATTTAGGTTTAGGATCCATAAGTAGGCTATTGCCTTTAAGTGTAGAGACCGACCTTTTTGTATGAGATTCCATCAACATCATAACCGTCGTCGCCATTTTAAACGTGCGTGCTACATGCCCCGCCCATCTTGTCCTTGTTTTCGTCATGCTGATTATTGGTGGAGAAATAAGAAGTACCTTGTTACGATTTCTTCATTTCCAGTTGCTCCCTTTACCGCAGGTATCAGTACCCCGTTTCCGTACAGCCTGAATCTGTGCTGCTCTTTGTGCAAGTAACCAGGCTTCTCGCCCATAAAAGAATGAGTGGAATTATAATTGTGTATTTGGTAATCTTTGTGATTTTAGATAGCATGCGGGGAGACTAAATGTTCTGTCTTGGAAGTCAGCCAGTGTTTGCAAAGTTTGCTTTCTTCGTATTTCTTCGTGAATGTAAATTTGACGTCGCGTGAGTTCAGGCTACCGCCGCGGTGTAAAAGAGACCTGCGCTCTTGTGGAATTATGCGCGGCGTGTAATGGTATTGTCTTACCGACGTTTCGGGACAACCCATCGGTCCCATTTTCATTGCTTGAAATACTATTTATGTTCATTTCACATAGTTGCTGTAGAATATGCTACAACTATGCTGTCTGTAGTACATACATATTCAAGTGGGGGGGGGGGGGGGTTGTGTTCACTTCACTACGTCTAGTGAAATTGTAGCATTTTTATTGTACACCATGTTTCAACTGCTTGGTACTGCAGTTTTAATTTTATTGTATTTATGCACATGTTCGACGAAGTTTTATATTAATAATGTGTTCCCTTACATCAGTGGTCTTCCTGAAGTTGGTCTCTGCAGGCCGAAATATGTAGGAGAAATTACCGCTACACACTAAATAGCTGAGAAGTGCCATCTTCTGGGCTATTGTACGGCGAGTAGTGGTAGTTCTGAACCGACCTTTCGGGACAACCTCAAGAATCCAAGAAGGATTTTCCTTCTTGGATTCTTGACCCTTGAAGATGGGACCGAAATGTTGTCTCGAAACGTCGGAAAGTAATTATCACTACTCGCTGCGTAATAGCCCAGAAGAGCGCAGTGTTCACCTTCTTCGCGGCGAAAACTTGATATCACGTAATAAATAGGTACTAATTACTTGATATAAATACAATATACTTTTGGTAATCTATTGCAGGGACATGCACGTACAACATTAAATTCTCTTTCTGTTTCATATTTGTAAGTCTGAACTTTTAAACGCCGGTTATTTTGTTTTAGTCATTACTGTAGCAGTTGTGTTCAGTAACCTGTAGCCGTGTTCAGTGTGCACGTTCGTGTGCAGTGGCAGTCACTGTGTCGGTAATGCGCGTTTTGTCATGATAGCCAGTGATAGGGGCTGTGTGCTTGGTCGCCATTTATTGATCAACATGTCAACTTCACCTGGGGATCTACTTGTCAGGGAAGTGATATTTGTCACGTCATAGGTTACGTAAAATGAAAACTGCGAGATTGAAAGTCGGGCTTTACGCTTTGCCATTTCTTCGAAAACAAATTCCAGTTTAATGCGCACATTTCATTAACGGTTTTAGTATCCTGAGTTTTCCAAGCGTATGACATTATCTCGTTTTGACTGGGACATACGGAACTCTTCCAGAAGGAATATAGTGTTTGTGTAGGCCCACTTAATTTGCTTGCAGCGCTGCTTATAATGAAGTCGTGCAGTTAGTCTTGTCCTGTAGAAGAATACAGATAGTTAACTTCAGTTTCACCCCAGCGGTTTTGTTGAGGATTATGGTCTTTTGGGATGTAACACTGTGCTGTTGGGTTAGCGTGTCACGACGTTTCGAAGGAACGTAATGCCTTAATAATGTCGGTAAATGCAAACCTAGTGATTCAGTGTCTCATCACAGAGGACTTGACTCCTCAAAACAGATATTTGTTTGCGAGGAATGTGCTTGGACGTAGCGACTCCCTACGGACTGGACGGTCCAAGGTTTGGACCCCGGTGTGCGCAAGAGATTTTGTCGTCTTCCTGTCCAGACTGGCCCGTATACTCGCCTGTCGTCTTCTATATTGGTTAGGCCTACCCGGGGTAGTGCGTCCGGGGCGTGGCATTGACTACCCACCCTCATCTAGCACCGAGTTTAAGAATAAGTAGAGCTATAACTTTAGTACCCCTCAGTGCCATTCATCACCTGTTACGGGGTGAGCTTACATTTTTGAAGTGCTGAGAAAAATGGCTGGTCTTGAGAAGTTCAAAATGACTGGAGGAAATAGTGCTGTGGGGAACTTAATACTTCTGCCGTCACGTTTTGCTGTATTGTAAACCTGAGGTGAGCTGGGCAGATCGTGTGGTACGAATGTAGGAAATGACAAATGCGCACGGAATTTTGGTCAGAAAATTTTAAACGAAGGGACGACTTCATCGACATATGCTTTGATGGCGTGGTCAATAGATCATGGAAACAATAAACCAGCCATGAAAATAACTGGCCATGAATCACTGATACTGAAATGGCCTAACGTGGTGTCCAGTTGTGGATTTCTGTGACTCTGCTTTGAACTTATGGGTTTCACAAGAACACATAATTTCTAATGCGGCTGTAAAATATTCCGTGGTATGTGGTCACCATGGCGACTGGAATTTGGACATTGACTGAAACTGAAAGAGTCACGACTTCAGGAAGGCGGAGTCTGCTTCCGTCTGCAGGCGTAACAGAGGAAAACGGGGAGAATCTGCTCTGTTTGGCGTGTTATTGAGGCGCTTAGACAGGACGCACAGTGCTCAAAATTTCGCTGCTAGAAGGCAATTTCTAGCTGTGTAACTGAACTTTTCCAGGAATGTTCTGAAGCATGGATTTGCTTATTTATTTATTTATTTGTGTAGAGAGTGCACATATATATCACATTTTTTATTTTGTGTTTGGCTTTATACCTGCCCCATAGAACTGACTGAAACTGATTACCGAAGCCATGTTCTCAGTCTTACTCCCTTCCCATCTCGTCGCTTGGTGGAAGCGTCGCAGTTGTGCACTCAGAGTATGCTCCCTGAGAGGCTGTCAGGCTTCTGGTGGCGGAATTGTTAGTGTTTGAAACAGAGTCCTCTGTGGACTATGAAACAGAGTCCTCTGTGGACTATGAATCATCCTTATTGCTAAAACCGTATTGTGAAGTAGTTTGCTTTACTACATTACTTTTTCGCTTTTATAATGGAAATAACCACACTAACACAAACAGCAGAACAGATGCCACTCCACAAAGACCGTCCTCACTACGCGAGCAGAAGCAACCGTCAGAAAAGAACCCCACCTCAACTCAGTGCAAACACACATCTCTTTTAATAACTATTAAAACATGTTGGTGCGAACACCACGCATCACACAAAACTGATACGGAACAGTACTACGGTTACGACAGGACTATTGTACTTTAGTACCTTAGAACGCTAACTCCTAGGTATACCCTATATCGTAATTATGTTTGTACTTATACTTTATTCCTAGCATAAGGGTTGTACCCACTTTGAGAAAAGGGCACTTCAAACTACTACTGGTAGTCCACCTGGAAAAACCCGGGGCCATGGTACCCACTGTTATAATGAGATCTCGACCCGCCCCCCTCCCCCAGAACTCCCCAAGAACGCTCCACGCATTCCTGTGTAACTGATCCGAAAGTCCAGTCACAACCTGAAGATGGCCCACATATAGGTCCGAAACATGTTATAATCCTCCTGTAATAATAGAGGCAAATATAGTTGTGTTCGACTGTAAGTACTGATACACCAAGCTCCTTACTATTGTACTAACACAACGGGGATGACGCACATCAGAAGATGCTAAACACGTTTGAAAGGAAAATATTGCGAAGAATATATGGCCCAACACAAGAAGGGGGACGTTGGCGTCCCAGATGGAACATTGAACTCTACAGTTTATACGATGAACCGAACATCGTGGAGGACATTAAAATCAAAAGATTAGGATGGGCAGGTCACATAATAAGAAGGGAAGAAAGGATTCCAAAAAAGGTTTTAAACGGAAACTTCTACGCCACAAGACCAGGGGGAAAACCAAGAACCAGATGGGCGGATGTGGCATGTCATAGGGTAAACTTTACCTTACCTTTACCATTGTACGTTAACTATGTTTCTTTTTAGCCATCTTGTTTACATTTGGCTTTTCTACAGGGTGTCACTTAGATTTGTGGGGTTATTGGCATCGATTCGTTTTCGTGAAACTCGTTATAAACGTCATCTGTGGACAATCTGCTATCTCTATACTGTTTCAAGCCTTCGTTATCAACAGTGGGTTCTACCAGAGCGAGTCGTTGCGAACTTTGAAGGTGGTAGAGTCACAGTGGCTAAGTAACGCGGAATGAAAGTTGGAGATCAGGAATGGTCAGGACTTGGGAGAGGACTGTTGTGACTTAGGAGTGCTGTAGTAGCATTCACCTGGGAGAGGTTGAGGGAAGTTATCGCGTGAACTCAGGGTAACCGGTACGCAGTAGGGATTCGAACCCATCACCTTTGAAGTACAAGCGCAGAGCCTTTGTCACTACAAGGTGCAGGGTGCAATCCCTCCCCCCTGTTTTGCTCAAAGTGTTTTGTATTCGCCGACACCGTAGCACAGGGCCGTGATATTTTGAGCAGATCGTGTCTGTGTTTTAAGTGACGAGAAAGAAAGACAATCTATTTTGTATTCAGCGTAGGCAGAATTTTTATGAGGAATCACTTTTGAAACCTTCCACTTGTAGAACTAAGATGGTGAGCGAAGAATTTAAAATGCGAGACCAGATATTGTTGTTGAGTGGTTTGCACTCAGCTTCTGACTGTGGGCGTCGCGGGCTCGACTATAAACCCATAAACTAGCCATATTGCTTCAGGGTTTTCGTGGCTTTCCTCAGCCCTCTGACCAGATACCGGGAAGTAGCGTCCATTGAAGGACCAATATTGTTGTTATGCTGAAGTTTTGTGAGCTCATATCATGGTTAGCGTTAGTTAATTAGTTATTGTATGCAGCCTGTCTCTTTGTGACACGAACGCATGTATGTATGAAGTTGTCTGTGAGCTGTAACTGGAACGTGGCGCTGTTTGTTACAGTAGATGGAGCTGCAGTAGATTTCGTGTGAAATAGATTTGTGTTTGCATGGCTGCATCGGTAACGACAATGCTGCTGTGTGGGTCAAACGCCCATTGGTCCCAGCAGTTTTCAACAAGCATGTGGGGCCCATGCTGTTATATCATTACCCGGTTCAGTGCTCCATCAAAGTCAGCAGGGATAATTGCTTGGTTTTGTCCTGTGTGTGTGTGTGTGTGTGTGTGTGTGTGTATCCATTGAGTTGCACAAAACTGAGCTGCTATAGGCGAACTGTGACTGTATTTAGGCGGGTTCGCAAAAATTTCGAAAAGCGATTTGTTCGCTTTGTCATGTCCGTCTGGGCTCCCATTGGACGATTTTCATTCAAGTTTGATATTTGAATATTTGTCGAAAATATATCTAGATAATTCAGGTTTGATTGATATTTGACGAGAGTGACTTACGTGAAGACCTATGCAAATTTATAAAAAAAAAAAAATCTCGCTGAATTCTTCTTGTAATGATAAGTGTCTCAGAAAAAAGTTGTATAGAAAAAAGACACGCATTTCATGTTTAGTACATTTTTCTTCGAAAATCATGTCTTTATGAGAAGATTTGGAAATATAAAGTAGAGCCAGATGGACAGGCCACAGATGACAATATAATACGGCGCAGAAAAGATGCGATTTGCTTGCCGGATAACTAATGCGAGAATACAGACAGTCATATTTAATATTAGTGATTTTTAACAGCAGTATGAGATAATTTGTAGCTCAGCTAGCAGTGCTGAGGGAACCCATTGTTACATTTCCGTGGCAACAATGAACACTTCTATATTGTTGACTACATATACGCCAAAGAGAATAAGAAGGGGATGTATTGTTGCGTTCCCGTTGCAGTAAAGGTTACGCGAACGCGCCGCATTGTAACTTACATACGTTGTCAGTCTTGTTAATACCTAGCAAATGATTAGGGCGATGAAATTGTAACTTAGTTGTTGGTGTATATGAATTTCTTTTCAAGATTGGTTGTGTTTCTGCTAGCAAAAGTTCTCAGCATTTTTCTTTCATATTTGCGGCTATTGATGTTGGAAGGCCTCTTTTTTCGTACTTTTTTGTTTGCTTTCTGCTTCGTGTCTCGTGAGCGAAAGGATTTTGTTTGTACAGCAGCGTGATTGCTTGTTCCATATAGACATCTGAGAAGTTCAGAACTTTGGATGCTGTTGGTAAATATTGGTTCGATAAAAATCGATGCGTAAGCGAAAGGGTCTCTTTTGTGTGTGTGTGTGTGTGTATGGCCCTTATATAGGCTTCTTTTGCTGTCATTAACACATTACGCGTTCTGTACTGCTACGAAAATTGCACAATGTCCCTATCTTGACTACTGTATTAGTGCAATTTATTTTTGTGGCAATAGAACTCTTTTCTGTCTCATATCCTTATAACCTATCCACCTAGCATGGATATTAATGTTATCTTTCCTTGTATTTCTTATGTCTTAAGAGTGGCCACTTCTGAAGATAATTTCCCACCGCCGTTTATCTCCCCAAATCTATGCTACATGCCCTGTCTGTTGTTAGATACATTTTTAAAGCCTGGGAAATGTTCATTCCCTTGTTGAACGTGTTGGTCGGTATACGGAAATCACAGTACAAACTACCGCTTATGAACACAGGCCAGTGTTTTGGCACATTAGAATTGCATTATGTCACCAAGTTTCTCCGCGTGGGCTATATATTTATGGTAGCAGGTTCTGCAAATTACGGTTAAAGCTCTGTAATGCGATTTTTATGTCCACAGGGTTCTACTGGAAAGAGAATATTATGTGTATTCGTTATCCAGTGTTGTTTTATCAAATAAAGATGCGACAAAAAAACCGCTGAAACAAGAATTTCTCGTAACAAAAGTCGACGTTTTCCCCTTCCGTGCCGTGAAGGCATATGTGTGTGGAGCAGAGGTACATGCGTAGCTCCACTGTTCCTCAGCCTCGGCGCTAGATGGAGGTGAATGGTCAACGTCATGCCCCGGCCGCTTTACCCCGGCAAAGAACACCGGTGTCTATTGAACAGGAGGGTGAGTGGGCCGCTTGCTAGACACGTTGCTTCTCCTTTACAAAGAACTACAGGCTGATTCCCCTGCAGTAAATACACTGCGTCTCGGTTACAAAGACCAGCATGTTAATGTTGTGTATGGAGATGATAGTTATGTGAAAACGCTTCGTTCTAACGTAATAATAGTTGGTGTGTGTGTGTGTGTATATATATATATATATATATATATATATATATATAAAGGCTGATGTGAAACTAAATAACCGTTATTTGAGTATGTTGGGTATTTTCGTGTTTCACGTTGTTTCTTACTGGCGCAATGATGAACTGCACGTCACGCCGGACAGAGCAATACCACATCTTGCGCTTCGTGTTCGTATGTGTCTTTAGAACATTTTCCCCGTCTGGTTTGGGCGTGGAGGACCAGCAGAATGGATTTCATGTATCTTGTTGTGTGAAGTTGGACCAAAGGGGAACTCTGCCGATCAAAAGCAAGAGCACGTGATGAACTGAAACAACAAATTCGATATACTTTGCCGTTCTTTCTCTTGACTTCATAAGGAAAAGAGTTAAGTGTTTGTTGCCAGGTTGCAGAATTGCTGGCAAAATGCCGGGAACTGTGTTGAAACACGAATCAAATATTAGTGTACAGGAGTACAAGAGTTGTGACAATATGGCTTTCCATTTATTATGTACAAGCATTTTAAGCGCATGTAGGTCTGTTTATATTGTAATCGACTGCTGTAACCACTGTACGTGGAGGGTTAAGGAGAATGAGTGAAGTACATCGGAATGGTGGACTGTAATTTGCGATGAATGGTTGGAGACGGCTAATTTAAAATTAACATCAGTGTGTGTTTGTAGAGCCATAGAAATTAACTTGACTCAAATTACATTCGTCTCAGGTTTACTTTGGCTTAATGGAACCCCATTCGATTTCAGTATATTATACAAATTAATTTCTGTTGTTAAACCTTGTAATATGGAAAGTAAACTAAATTCGAATATGTGTAGTGTGTTCATCGTGTCTGCTCAGAATATGTGTACATAGAGACCGAGTGTGTTATACAAGCCTGCTTCACAACATCTGCCAATATAGCTTCGCATACACATAATTTAAGGGTAAACTATGTTATGAGGGTGGACCGGAATAGCACAGTCGGTATACCGACTCGCTGCGGGCTGGGGATCGAATCCCGGTGGGGGGGCGAGATTTGCCGTACCCGTCCACACCGGCCCTCGGGCCAACCCAGCCTCCTATACAGTGGGTATCGGATCTCTTTCCCGGGGGTAAAGCCGGCGAGACGTGGCGTTGACCACCCACCCCATCTAGTGCCGAGGTTAAAGAAAGAGTAGAGCTATAACTACTCCCCTCTGGGCCTTCGTGGCCTGTTCTAGGGTGAAATTTACCTTTTTAGCTTTACCTGTGTTAGGAGGATGCCCGTTCGGAACTCGGTCTCTTCCTGAGTTTCGTGTAATGACGCTATACACCTTTTCACTCAGGCTGTCCAAGCGAGTTGCGCGAATGATTGTGTATGTTTATTAAACGATCATCCCACCAGGTGTCGCTGCATAGCGTCGAGGGCCAGGTTATTTAATGAAAATGAATAGGAAGGGATGTGGAAGGAAGAGATCGTTACATGACTTCAATAATTGTACATTTAATGAAACTGAATAGGAAGGGATGTGGAAGGAAAAGGTCGTTACGTGACTTCAATAATTGTACATTGAGTGAAAATGAATAGGAAGGGATGTGGAAGGAAGAGGTCGTTACGTGATTTCAGTAATTGTACATTTAATGAAAATGAATAGGAAGGGATGTGGAAGGAAGAGGTCGTTACGTGACTTCATTAATTATACGTTTAATGAAAATGAATAGGAAGAGATGTTGACGGAAGAGGTCGTTACGCGACTTCAGTAATTGTACATTTAATGAAAATGAATAGGATGGGATGTGGAAGGAAGAGGTCGTTACCTGATTTCAGTAATTGTACATTTGATGAAAATGAATAGGAAGGGATGTGGAAGGAAGAGGTTGTTACGTGATTTCAGTAATTGTACATTTAATGCAAATGAGTAAGAAGGGATGTGGAAGGAAGAGGTCGTTACGCGACTTCAATAATTGTACATTTAATGAAAATGAATAGTAAGGGATGTTGAAGGAAGAGGTCGTTACGCGACTTCAATAATTGTACATTTAATGAAAATGGATAGGAAGGGATGTGGAAGGAAGAGGTCGTTACGTGACTTCAGTAATTGTACATTTAATGAAAATGAATAGGAAGGGATGAGGAAGGAAGAGGTCGTTACGTGACTTCATTGATTGTACATTTCATGAAAATGAATAGGAAGGGATGTGGAATGAAGAGGTCGTTACGCGACTTCAATAATTGTATATTCAATGAAAATAGATAGGAAAGGATGTGGAAGGAAGAGGTAGTTACCTGACTTCAGTAATTGTACATTTAATGAAAATGAATAGGAAAGGATGAGGAAGGAAGAGGTCGTTACGCGACTTAAGTAATTGTACATTTAATGAAAATGAATAGGAAGGGATGTGTAAGGAAGAGGTCGTTACGTAACATCAGTAATTGTACATTTAATGAAAACGAATAGGAAGGGATGTGGAAGGAAGAGGTCGTTACGTGAATTCATTAATTGTACATTGAATGAAAATGAATAGGAAGGGATGTTGAAGGAAGAGGTCGTTGCGTGATTTCAGTAATTGTACATTTAATGAAAATGAATAGGAAGGGATGTGGAAGGAAGAGGTCGTTACGCGACTTCAATAATTGTACATTTAATGAAAATGGTTAGGAAAGGATGTGTGAGGAAAAGGTCGTTACGTGACTTCAGTAATTGTACATTTAATGAAAATGAATAGGAATGGATGAGGAAGGAAGAGGTCGTTACGTGGTTCAGTAATTGTACATTTAATAAAAATGAATAGGAAGGGATGTGGAAGGAAGAGGTCGTTACGTGACTTCAGTAATTGTACATTTAATGAAAATGAATAGGAAGGGATGTGGAAGGAAGTGGTCGTTACGTGACTTGAATAATTGTACATTTAAGGAAAATGAATAGGAAGGAAGTGGAATGAAGAGGTCATTACGCGACTTCAATAATTGTACATTTAATGAAAATGAATAGGAATGGATGAGGAAGGAAGAGGTCACGTGACTTCAGTAATTGTACATTTAATGAAAATGAATAGGAAGGGATGAGGAAGGAAGAGGTCGTTACGTGACTTCAATAATTGTGCATCTAATGGAAATGAATAGGAAGGATGTGGAAGGAAGAGGTCGTTACGCGACTTCAGTAATTGTACATTTAATGAAAATGAATAGGAATGGATGGGGAAGGAAGAGGTCGTTATGTGACTTCAATAATTGTACATTTAATGAAAATGATTACGAAGGATGTGGAAGGAAGAGGTCGTTATCTGACTTCAGTAATTGTACATTTAATGAAAATGAATAGGAATGGATGTGGAAGGAAGAGGTCGTTATGTGACTTCAGTAATTGTACATTTAATGAAAATGAATAGGAATGGATGTGGAAGGAAGAGGTCGTTATGTGACTTCAGTAATTGTACATTTAATGAAAATGAATAGAAAGGGATGTGGAAGGAAGAGGTCGTTATCTGACTTCAATAATTGTACAAGAATTTGCATGGAAGGACTACTTAAAGCTTCGGAAACATGTAATGGTTTTTGTTCCGTCCGAGATTCGAGTCAGACACTTCCCTTGTACGAGCTTGCCGTTTAATGAACCTACTTTATCCGCGAATTCTTAAAGAACGCCTGACTTTTCCTACATTACTTCGACTTGGGTTAATCTTGTGCTTTTACTAGACTTCATGTAACCACTCGGTCGATACATGTTACTAACAGTGAGTCCATTTCCATGCGGGCGTACGGAGACAGACAGCCACGACAGTGCTACACGTTGTGCAGATCTCCTTTCCCGCCCGGAACGCCGCTTTACTCCTGGCAAGTTTCATACTTTCTTTCCAAATATCCGGCAAATAGTTTCCGACGAGGCAAGCAATTTACGCATTACGTAACATTGAGGCGCGTTCACATAACCACTGTTGCCGTGGCAAAGCAATGAGAATTACATATTCGTAGTGTGTGCCTGTACCGTTAGTTATCCAGCATGCAATGCGCATGCGCTATATTGTCATCTGTGGCCTCTCCGGCTCTACAATATTTTTCCACATGGTCTCATAATTGGTACGATTTTAAAAAATACGTTATTGAACATAAAATGTGTGTTTTGATTTTCCCTACAATTTTTGTTTGACACATTTCTCGTTCTAAGAAGAATTGAGCGAGATATTATTATAAATGTACATAGGTCTTTATTCTCGCCAGATTTTGATGCATCTTGAATCTTCTCGACATATTTTCGAAAATAGTCACACAAAGTTTCATGAAAATCCGCCAGATTTTGATGCACCTCGAATCTTCTCGACATATTGTCGAAAAATAGTCACATCAAATTTCATGAAAATCCGCCAGATTTTGATCAGCTTGAATCTTCTCGACATATTTTCGAGAATAGTCATATCAAATTTCATGAAAATCCTCCCAATATGCGCCATGTTCCTTGCAGACCGATGGACAGATGGACGTGCAGATATTAGGAAGGTAATAGTTGTTTTTCTCTATTCTGCGAACGCGCCTAAAATAGGCCATAAGCTTCGTCTTGCCTGTGTTATTGCCTTATATTCCGATACTGCCCTATTAAGGCATCCCTGTAGTTAGGGACTCTTTATTGAGTGAACCAATAAGCGGGTATGTGGCTTACTGTAATCGGCGTAAGAGGGATGTGAAGGAGCTGGTCTTGCTGTAACCGAAGTACTGCTGTAGCCTATATCTGACGTTTGACCGAGGAATACCATTAAATGTTTGTCAGTGTGACTTGTACCGCAGTCAGATTTCGAATGGGGTACTTCAGTAATACAAGTCTGGAGCGTCAGTGTTGCACTTTACTGTTGGGGTCTGTTGCGACTGAGAGGCAGACTGCTGACTGGGAATGCAGAGTGGACCGTACGTGACCGATTGTAATTAAGTTCGAAAAGCTCTAGTGGAATGTGCCCCAACCAGAGTTCCGCGAGAAATCGCAGAAAATGCTCAGTTTTTTTTTGTAGTTTTAAAATGCTGCGAAGAATTCCAAGCTCCCTTGAGAGACGGGAAGAACCCTAAACTGTTTCTTACAAGCTAAGCTGACACACACACACACACACACACACACACACACAAAATGTGTTGCGGCTGTTTACGAATGAATGTTCCTGACGACAGGTTACCGGTAATTTAGTTGGTCTCCCAGCTGTAACTTCATCAGGTCGGTAAACGTTTTCGTAGGTTCCTCAGGACATGAAAAATTATTTTAGGGGTTTCTTCTTAGAAGAAAGTTTGGGAAACATTGCTCATGCGATTCAGAGTAGCTCCAATGGGCTGTTTGCCTGTAGTGATGAAACCTCTGTTCCCACATTGCAACGGAATTAGTACGGTTTCTCGCTTCAGTCGGCAGCATTTGTGCTACATCTGCAACAGCCTTCTGGGTCGAAGTCCCCGAAGTGCGCTTCATACTCTTGCAGCTGTGGCAGTAGCGAAGATCGTGTTACAGTGGCACGTTAACAACTGGTGGAAATTAGCGACACAGAGGAAATTATCTGTGATTTGACGTTAAAACAGTTTACTCTGATGTGCGGTGGGAGGGGGGAGCTGGCTGTTCACGCGAATTGCGCTTCTGCCAGACACGCCACGTGGAATTCCACTTGTATCTGTCCTCAGTTGCCGTACTGACATGGAAGCATGTTACCCTGAACCATGTAGTCTTCTGGGATGTTGCGCTGTTTTGACTGGTAAATTGTTACCGACATTCCGAAGGAGCGTTGCGCCTTAATCTGTGGAGTTACTTCTGTGACTGCTTGACCCTGAAGATGAGGCACTACGCTTGTTCGAAACGTCAGTAACTACTATTATTTACTAGTTCATGCGGTATAACATCGCAGAAGACTTGACTCTTCTTCAGCATCTTTGTTGAGTACCTCAGATGTCACATTGTTATGTTGGTTGTTTATTCGAATATGTTGGAGCATTGTCGTGTAAAGATGAGCGTATAGGATGTGCGGTGCTTATGAACCTTTTGGCGCCGGAATTATTTTTTTTTTAAATTTTAGCACATCCTGTGTATAAAATGTGAATAATACAGGAACCAAATACGTTAGAATTATGAAACAAACTGCATTTTGAAGAATGGTACGAGTTGATTCTTTAGATATGTTTCACTGGTAGTGTTTAAACGTTGATACAAACAAAATTGTAATTGGATATGCAGCAGAAGTTTATATATGTATGTCTGTGTACATGAATGCATATGAGTTCATTAAACTGTTGGTTACACTGTGCAGTACACACACGCACCACGGTCAAATATGCTGTCATAACACCGACTACGTACCTGTCAACGGACGCGATAGAACCATTACTGTAATTTTAACCAAGCACTGTATATGGCTCCCTGATGATGGATCCCTTGTGATCCGAAACATGTTGGAGCAATTTTAAATATTTTAAAATTTTTTATAATAATTCTAATTGTGTCTACGAATTATATATTTGTGCATGTGTTGGATAATAAAGTGTTTTAATCGTCATTGGTGCACGATACGAATATGGATACTACCGTTAGGGTTCGTGTGTTTGGCCGCCGGACTAGTTAGAAGTCAGTGTGCATCCGGAAGATCCTACGACCGGCCAACTCGCTAAAGGTTTGTGGCTTGTCTCGTTCCTAGAGCGAATTATGAGTTGGTACCCAAAATCAACGTTGCACAATATGCCTCTTACGCAACCCTCCCCAGAAATTTCGCGTCAACATAGCCCTCCCATCGCGATAAAAATTGTGTCATAATACTGTCCAAACTCAAAACTCAGCCCAGCTGCTCGTCTTTTTTCCCTGACTGCATACTCCCAACAGATCAATTTCAAGCAGGGTATATTCTTCACATCCTAACCCCTTGCCTTATTTCCAGCCCACCTTAACCAGAAGGCCGAACGGGTACTGTCCGGGAACCTTCAGAGCAGTAAACTTTTTTTTTCTCTAAACGTAGAGAAGAAAACCAGCTAGATGCTACTGAATGTTTTATTGCACTTATAATCTGCTCAACATGTTTCGGGCACTTATGTGGCCATCATCAGGGGCTCGAGACTATACTTCTGTTATTACCGCGTATGGTGTTTAATGCCTTGGTTGCTGGTGTTCGGCTGTTAGGAGCAGAGCAGCAGGCTATGCGTCCGAGATGAGGGAAATGGCCCTGGTCTGAGGTACTGTTTGAGGCGGCGAAGAAATGAGAAGGAAGTCTGCGATTAACTGCGTTGGACTGGGTTTGGTCGTCATGTTTCTCCAGCAAGTATCCTACCAATGTAATGTGCAGAACCGTTACGCTCTTCTGTTTTTTGATGTGTCGAAAGAATCATCAATCATTAGCCACTGTGAGATAATTTCCTACATTTTCCTCCTACTAGTAATTGTCGATTTACTGCCGTTTTGAGTGATGCTCGCACTGTTTAACATTAAGAAGCGCTGCATTCGAGCGAGCCGCGGAGATGCAAATGTTTGAGTGGAGGGCTTGACGACCAAACAAATCCTCACTCATCCCTTGTCGTTCCCGAAATTGGTACTCTTCCATTCCTGTAGTGCATTGGGCCCTTCATATAGCCTAGTTTCAAACTCAGGTCCCAAGATCTGAACATTATCTATTACAGCACTGGAAGACCTACTTATGTCGTTACTGAATATATTTTGGACGCCACTGAGTCTTGAAAGTGTAATAAAAGTTTCCGAGCTTTTCCCCCCTGTTTCAGTTTCTTTTAACAAAATTGTATTCTTTCGTTTCTTTTTCTGTATGGTATGCCTGTGTCTTATATAACAACGTATAAATTTACAATCTCATACGAAAACTACAGTGTTTCGCTATGGTGCATGTTTGAGTTTCCCCCTCTCTCTCAACATATTAATTTATTTATTGCACTATTCCTCACATATTAATTTATTTATAACCTTATATCTCCTCTGTATTATTTATTTGTCTGTGTTTCCATCTTTTTATCCCTCATCCGCGCCACGTTTCTTACTCTCATTTTGCCTGTCATATTCATTTCTTGTTTGCTTATTTCATATTTTTATCTTTCTGACTTTTGTTTCGACTTTGTTGCTTATCACCTTGCAGTACTGCTTTTCGTTTTAGTTCTTCGCAATATAATCGACCTGAGGTGCTCTAATCCGACTCCTCTCTATCGAGTTTTATAATACTGTCGTACAGTTGTGGTCGGGTTTGGTTTATGGGGTGTAGTAGGGTTTTTGTGTCGCCATGGTGAGAAGTGGCGGTTTAGGCATTAGCTTCGACCACCCCAAGAGGCATTGTCAGAGCGCTGTCACCTTACCCATTGTCGTACCGACTACCCGAAGATCCATAGATGTCGTGAAGGACTCTGGGGTGGGAGTAGTAACATTTCATGTAATCGCATTCGTCTTCTGTGAACTGTAGTGAACTGACTCACGAACAGCTTCTCTTACAACCATAGCTGACGGGATACACGCGAAATAATATCGTCCACAGAATATCGCAGTGCCTGAGACCCCGTTTGAACAGGTGCGTGGATGGATCTTGCTAGTGTATAACTGGAAAAGTCGGTTTCGAATTCATAGTCAAGAAACAGTCTGCCAAGGCTGCGTACATGCGGGTGGTGCACTTTTTATGTAAACAATCTGTTTTTAGCCTGTTATTCGTACAGGGGCAAGAAAGTAGTCCTACATGATATCAACATGGCGCGGGCGCGTGTGTGTCCATTCCATTTTTTGAAATACTTTACTTGGAGGACATCTGACGGTGTACTTTTTGATGTGGTGCGATGCGTAATAACGTGGCGGGCGCTGAAATCTTGCGAGGCGGGGTGACACTAGCGGCACTTCTTTGGGGCCCTGAAATAATATAGGGCGCGAGAGCTGGGAAAGGCATGCCGCTTGCATTTGGGTAACATATTCGTACAATATAAAATAACAATATGGCGGTTTTGCGAAAAAAGTTTTTTCATCTTTCCATTTCATGATTCTTTATAAACTATTGAAGCTAGGCGTGTGAAATTCGGTACGGAGATAGATCATAGTTACTCGTATACCTGTACTTTTGTGCAGTATCGTTGTACACGGAGGTAGGAAGAGTATCGGCAGTGTCAGCAATCTTCGTATATTAAATTGAAATTTATTAAGCTACATGTTCCGGCGCATGTGTGTGAGTGGCGCGGCGCCTGGTACTGTGTGAGTGGCATTGGGTATTGTAGACAGGTAGTATGTGAGTGGCGCAGGGTAATTCAGTCAGGTCGTGTGTGATTATCGTAGGGTACTTCATACAGGTCGTGTGTCAGTGGCACTGGTTACTTCAGACACGTCCTATGTGCGTGGCACTGGTTACTTCAGACAGGTCCTGTGTGAGTGGCACTGTGTACTTCACACACATCTAAGCGTCTGCTAAATCGATCTGCTCGCTGTGAGCGTTCAGATGCATTAAATTTATTTTGTAGTGTAGTTGTGGAATGTGGCCACGTTTGGGGGAAGAATACTGTAACCGTTTGGAACAAACTGCACAGGAATGTTTGAAACTAGCAAACTAACGTAGGAGTGGAGGACATTATATAAAGAGAATGTTCGTAATTTATACGTCACCCGTGGTTACATCAAGAAACTTCCGAACCCGTGGGTAGTCGGGATAATACATGAAGAATTTAGGTGGACAGATTCGGAAGTCGGCTTCCTAGAAGGACGTAAACGTTGTTGATATGGGAAAGTATGAGTAATTGGTATTCAGTGAGCAGTGTAGCAATTACGCTTGAAAATGTAGATTGAGACACTGGAAGTCAGTGGAGGTTAAGAATCGGTAGATGGTGTCAGCTGTAAACCGATCTTGCATGCGCATTCAATTCGGTGGAGAACGCTCCTGAAAGTCGTTCGGTTTGACGACCTGGACTGGAAATTCGTTCGCGGATGTTCCTGGATCGAAGACTGTTGCGTTGTCGAGGATGACTGACATACGTTACGATGACAGAAATTCCGTCAATTGGCCTTTTGAAACACATCCACTTGGACGATCTAACAGAAGATGAGAGGGTAGTATTCGGATGAATATCGAAGAGGTAGATTGGAAGGATGGTGGTAGATGGAACTGGCTGAAATATTGGCAGTGTTGAATATTTGGGTTCTGCCATCCCAATGTTAGTCTTAAACTGCCATTTTGTTTTTCAACTTAAAGGAACTGCTTTATTTCTACATGTACTTGCTTACTGTGGGTAGGTTGTTGTCCCGGCATCGTTATTTGAACGTCTACTTCGACTCTGAGGGAAAACGCGAACATTATAATGGTCACTGCTTTTGCGTCGAATGTTAATCGTACACTCAAGTCTGCTGACGTGGGATTTCGTTTATGGTGTAGGGGAATTTTGGGAAATAAATTAACGAGTTATATTTTTAGCACAAATTCAAAGTTAACTGCACTGCCTGCGCGAATGTTGATGTCGTCAACATGAAATGTGTGTCCGTAAAAGCTTTAGTCGAAATAAAAGTTTTATGTCCTTCCAGAGATGGGGTGTGGTTTTTATGTAGGTTGCTGCATTACGTCAATGCAGTATACTGTAGTTAGGTTTGCCTGAAGTTTTTGCGATCAGTCAGTTTCTCGTGTTTTTTTTTGTAACTTCTCATTGAAAGAGCTCCATGCATCCACAAAAGCGTCGTAGGCCGATAACGAATTTTTCCGCCGACGGTAGGCAATGTCCAAACTGCATTCTCCCACAACGGTACTAGGCCTTCGCCAGAAGCCATCGGAACGCCGTATCGCCTTCTTTACAGTATATTCGTGAGATCATGCTGGAAATGCGTTTTCCAGTTAGTCCACGTGTCTTTCTTCTCAGCGATAAGGGGGATATTGTATGTGCATTTTTCTGGCAAAGAATACATTTATTGGCATTCACCGTTTTTATGTGCGGTCTGTCGTTCTGCCCCTCATTGTCTCATCTGTCTAAACTGCATCTCTGGAGGCCGCAGTTGGTTGGAGAGAGTGGCATTGGGCCAGGATTTGCTCGGATTACTCATGTTTTCCCCTGTCATAATCATTCCATCAGTGCTCCATACTCACATATGTCGTTCATCTATTACCAGTGCTATGTAATCTTAGTAGCTCACAGCGTCGTTAAATAAACACCGCTCTCGGTTTTTCGGAATACGACGAATCACAGCCATCCACTTGTGGATTAACTGTTGATTCGTTATGATGTTGACCGTCCACTTTCAAAGTAAAGTGTTAAATTCGCTCTATTGTTTCATTATTTAATATAAATGTAACATGTATTTAAACCCCCCTTTGTGTTAGGCTATGTATGTATTAAATATGGTTTGATGTTGAGTAGATGGGTGGATAATATTAGGATAGATCTCCAGGAGGTGGGATGTGGGTATATGGACTGGATTGGGCTGGCCCAGGATAGAGACAGGTGGCGGACGCTTGTGAGTGCGGTAATGAACCT
>Ga0123354_10001469_pt1 | contig 28762 bp, 14 predicted proteins | sample TergutLab28metaG_2_FD_97872 | JGI IMG/M metagenome (GOLD analysis project Ga0123354, IMG submission 97872) | Labiotermes labralis P4 segment gut microbial communities from Petit-Saut dam, French Guiana - Lab288 P4 | ecosystem: Host-associated > Arthropoda: Insects > Digestive system > Gut ... | reverse complement strand
TGTATGTATGTATGTATGTGTGTATGTATGTATGTGTATGTACGTACATATGTGTGTATGTATGTGTATATATGTATGTACGTATGTATGTGTGTATGTATGTGTGTGTGTGTGTGTGTGTGTGTGTGTGTGTATATATATATATATGTGTGTGTGTGGGTATGTATGTATGTATGCATATGTGTATGTATGTATGTGTGTGTATGTATGTATGTGTGTATGTATGCATGTATGTATGTACGTACATATGTATGCATTTAGAAATTCACACCCACAGACTCCACCACACAATTTAATTAAAAGCAATGGGGATGGAAATGCCATCCATTAGATGTCATCACATACATACTGTCCACTAATAACACTACCACATTTACTCAAATGCAATCACAGTAACAAAATTTTTCTTAGTAGACATTTTAATTTTGGGGTGTCACCTTAGCTTACGATAAATATATTTTCCCTTGGCACATACGTTTCATTCGGGTCCTCTTGCATTCAGGTAAACATGGTATTATCAGGAACATATGCCACATTCCAACATCACACTCAGACTTAATTATGCTTACTGTGAAAGTTACTGGTGACCCAATATCTTATGAAGGGGTACTTTTATCTCAGTGTTCATCCTAAACTCATAAGGTGGAAGCCATGAAATGTGAATATCCATTCCATACTGCACAAGACATCCAACTTTATTTTGTGTACAAATTAACTGAAGTCAAGATTTCATAAATGGACTTTTTCCCCCTCAGTATTCATAATGGAATCGCAGTTTGGAATCTGTACATGCAAAATTCCAGATACAATGTATGCAAGCACAAGTAATAACAACACCCCTAGAAATTTATTTTGTGTATTGAGGAAACAAAGAAATTAACTGCACATTTAGTACGTGCTGCACAGTCTGTCTTGTTTTCCATAAAATGCTGTTTGTTTCTTAATTTTATCTGTTTTTATGTTCAAATAATATTCACATTTTTCATACATCAAGTGCTAAAACTTAAATACCAACACTGTCAAATAAAGATTAAATAAAACAGCACACGATTATCCACCTTGGTCTCAGAGGTCCAGTACTTCTTAAATCCTTTCCTTTGTCCTTGTAATTCATACTCCTTTCCAGCCTTTTTGGTACATGCATCGGGGACTTCAAGCTGGAATCTCTTCCTGTCAGATCCACAATATGTCACCTAAGTCATCAAAAAATCAAACTAATTAAAACAAACACAGTTCACTACAAACAATGTATTCACCTGTGGTTTTACTGTAGAGCTTCAAAATGAATGTGTCACCTACAGTAAAGGCCCCCACCTCCCATTTAAGGTTTCGTCTATGCAAAGTGTATTTTAACATCAATCTCCGGAAAATCTTAAATGGAGGAAATGTAATGTTGAGATTAACGTAAGGTAACTCGAACTGGCTGCCGAAGGAAGGAAACCCTTACTTGGACAAATATGATACAGGTGTTTCACTGTATATACTTACTTACTCCATGGTGCAGAGTCCTTCTTCAGAAGCTAACTAGTTTGCAGCTAGTCAAGAAATTCCCCGCATTTCAAGGAACCCGAAGGTTCATTACTGCACTTACAAGCGTCTGCCACTTGTCTCTATCCTGTGCCAGCCCAATCCAGTCCATACACCCATATCCCACCTCCTGGAGATCGATCCTAATATTATCCACCCATTGACACCTAGGTCTCCCCAGTGGTCTCCTTCCCTCCGGTTTCCCCACCAAGACCCTATACACCCCCACCTCCTCACCCATACGCATCACATGCCCAGCCCATCTCATTCTTCTCGATTTTATCACCCGCACAATATTGGGTGAGGAGTACAGATCACTTAGCTCCTCGTTATGCAATCTCCTCCATTCCCCCGTTACCTCATCCCTCCAAGGTCCAAATATTCTCCTCAACACCATGTTCTCAAACACCCTCATTTTCCCTTCCTCCCGCAATGTCAACAACCATTTCACTATATATATTGGCCTTATTAATATACTTTGGTGCACCTGCCATCTGGTTGTGTGTGCTGCAAAGCTTTTTACAATCATGTTAAAATTACTTTCATGTACCCTCTGCATGCAAATAATAATAATTCAAATTTTTCTTACAACTTGACACTATTTAAACAACATCCATACAAGATCTGAAGTTCTCACAGTGGAGGCGGTGAAGAGTCAATCTCGGATGTTATGCTAAGTCAACCAGTGAACACTTACCGACATTCTGAACCATCAAAGTACCTTCATCTATAGGGTCAGGCAGTCCAATTTGGACTGCCTGGACTACCTGACTCTGATTTCAAAATGCTGGTAACTATTTACCAGCTGAAATGGCATACAATTACCAAGGACCTGAATCTTCCACATTCATACAAATTTCTGCAACAGAAAAGTATGTACAGTTACCTTACATCCGAAATACTTCCTTTGGCTGCTCAGGTACTCATCTAACTCCTGTTTTAAACTATGCAAGTCTTCCAGCACAGAATCATATTCTGGATCAACACCTTTACTTGGGTTGATACGCCCAACTTCCTTAGCCTTCTCGTGGTCAAATGCTGTCTGGAAAAGAAATGTACAAATACACTTTCACAGAACACATTTTCCACCTGGAAAAAAACAATAAAACAAAATAAACATGAGTTAGCTTATAGCACAATTCACTACTAACGAAGCCACATGTACTGATGCTTCATCTTTAAAGACTGTGCCTCACATAAATACATCAAAGCCTGTGCAGAATCCAAATGCCCTTGCCCTACAGCTGTTCATGCATCCTCTCCCCAAGTTAAAACACTGCCACTGCCAGTTCTGTGTAGACGAATGACTTAAGATGACACATTCCATAACACCCGCTTTTTGTTTCTTATTTACAAACATCATATGCACACAGTATCACAAACAGTACAATTTCTATCCCTCCTACATGTTTCATTGTACTGTTGTGTATACTGAAGAGATATGTGTTGCTTAATGACAGGCATACGTTCAGAGAAATGCGTCGTTAGTCAATTTCATCATCTAGCAAACTTGAACTTACATAAACCTACATAATACTTTTTTTTTTTTTTACATTTGTACCGGGCATCTTTATACTATCAGTTTATTATTCACCAACAAATGCACATGTGATTGTCTTAAAAACAATATTAAAATTTACATTAAAATAGCTCCGATACGTTTCAGTGCAATCACACCATCTTCAGGGAGCTCATTATCCATGCCTGCTGAAGTTACACTTTGTTAAAATGGCCAATTATGGTTCATTGGTGTATGATTAAATCAGTGGTGATGTGGCTGCATATATTGGTAGTGTATGTAATGAATAATAGTGTATCAGGCACCGTATTAATACAATTTTCAAATTAAATCATATCGAAATTGGCTGGACTTAACCTTGTTGATATGTGTATGTCGCACTGTTTGAGAGTAGACTGAATCAGGTAATGCGTAACTGGTTATGTGACATGTTGAGCCAACTCATATAAACAATGACACAAATCCTCTATATGAGTTGGCTCAACACGTCACATAACCAGTCATGCATTACCTGATTCAGTCTACTCTCAAACAGTGCGACATACACATATCAACAGGGTTAAGTCCAGCCAATCTCGATATGATTTAATTTGAAAATTGTATTAATACGGTGCCTGATACACTATTATTCATTACAAACACTACTGATACATGCAGCCACATCACCACTGATTTAATCATACACCAATGAACCATAATTGACCATTTTAACAAGTGTAACTTTAGCAAGCACGGATAATGAGCTCCCTGAAGATGGTGTGTCTGCACCGAAACATGTCGGAGTTATTTTTGTGTAAATTTTAATATTGGTTTTAAGACAATCACCTATCCATTCATTGGTGAATAATAAACATTGATACTACACAATATGGGGGCATGCGGCAGCACAGTTGGTTGAGGCACTGCGCTACAAGCCGGAAGGTCACGGGTTCATTTTGCGATGGTGTCATTGGATTTTTTCATTGACGTAATCTTTCCAGCTGCACTATGGCCCTGGGGTTGACTCAGCCTCTAACAGAAATGAGTACCAGGAATATTTCCTGGGGGATAAAGGCGGCCGGTGCGTAGGGCTGACAACGTTACCACCTTCATATGCTGATTGTCTTGAAATCTAGGAGCCTCAACTTCCTGGAACCCTCAGAGCCTGTCCAGGCCTCTCATGGGACTGCTTTACCCTTTTTTACTACATAGTACAATATAGCCTACTACACAGCTGGGCTGTATGGTATAGCCTATTGCTCCCAGGCTAGAAATGTGTACAGCATGTTACTGTACTGAATACTGCAGGCAATTGTAACATAATGGTATTATAATATTATATTATAATGTTACAATATTATGGGACCACTGTCGTATATGCAGACCATTGTTGACCAAAACACTGTTATGCGGCACATACCTGTCTATGCACAAGTTGGTTTTGTAAATAAACACATATTCTCATAACAAGGAGTGAACAATGTTACGATTTAAAACCCTTGTTAAATTATGGCTACATCCCCACAGTGCCATGAGATAAAAAACCACAATTCCTGTAAGAAAAAAATGCTAAACCTTACAAGGGTTAAAAAAACACATCATAAGAACAAAAGTTTGTAAGTTTTTAAGATACTGAATTTGCAATTCACTGAAACAAAAATCAAGACTCTGAAGTTACCTCAAAAAAATGAAGAGAGCCTGCAAGATCCGGGAACTTTCCAGTTGCATTCTGCTGTTTGGTACAAGTACATTGTATCAGTAACTTTGAATTCATCGTTGCAAGTTCACCTGTAAGCAGATACCAAACATAAATTTGTACCGTGAAAGTGTGGTATAGAAGACAGCAGACTTACATGCAAATGTATTGAGCAACTGTTTGTTTCATGAAAACTGGCGCAGTGAGAGCCACAATTCACTTATCAGTGTAAATGAAATTATGCACCTATTTTCCACATTTTTTATCCAATTTGGATGAAATTTGATTGAAACTGGACATGCATTCTGTGAATGGCAGCCTCTGTAAAACAATCCACACATATATAAGTACTAATGGGCAACTCTACATGACACTCATGCACACCCACCACACTCAGTAGTATTAAGCCTGTCTAATGCAGATTTACAAATTTTTTTAGAGAAACCTAACCCAACAGATAAAAGCTTACTGTACAATAAACTTCAATATGAGGCACTTCTGTACGAACCTTGAAATAGTGAAGCTATTTTTTCTGCAGACTTAAAACCAGCCAGAGTCGATATGAACTCTAATATTTTCTTTTTTGAGTATATACGGTCTTCAAAGAGGATTGCTCGGCTATCTGGATGAGTTTTACTCCTGACTGCATTGCCTTGTGCATGAATTCTACAAGAAGGAGCACAAGCACATGCCATCAGAAACTCTTCATATAGTATAACAAATTCAGATATCACAGAGTGTTTATTTTGTTATTTTATTTATTTATTTATTTATTACTCATGGTAATGCAATAATACCGTACTTACTTGCTAAGCAGCCGTTCTAGATCTGGCAGCTGACTAAGTAAGCCTCGAGCTTCAGAGACCAACGCAGGATTCTGTAAGAGCCACGTGACAGCATCTTGTCGTGATCTAATGCCATCTATATCACAAAGGGGACTGCACAACCATTGACGAAGTAATCTGCAGCATCACGGGACAAAAAAATTAAACAATTACATAAAAACATTATTTAATTGTTGCCAATTACATTTGACAATTCTTGTCATGAGATATGATGTAAGTTTGATATGCTGTGCTTTTTACAGACTGTCGTGGCCAAACTGCAGCACTCCTGCTCTATATGCAGGAAATCCCATTTTCAAATTCCAAAGGGCAACTATCTTGAATGAATTTGTCATATTTTCCTCAGTTGTTCCATGTAAATGCTGTGTGCACTTCTCCAATTAGTACACAGCTGCTTCCTTACACATTCTTTCTAACCAACATTTCATTACTCAGACCATCAACTGAAACCAGTGAGTATGCACTTCTAACAGCATTGTTAAACCAACCACACAAACAATTTACCTCTTTCCAAATGAAGTACAGCACAGGTCTAGTTTCTGCAGCAAAGTCCCATTCTGTTCTCTGGAATGGTCTTCAGTAATGTTCAAATTGCACAGTGTTATACCATCCAAAACCTAAAAATACATAAAAACACAGACTTACTAAACCCTTACTAATCCCACAGACCTGTTCAGCATCCTAATGCTGATACCTGGCCCTGACTTTCATGATTAAGACACAGAACCCTGCACTTCGATTAGTGTACATTACGTTGGCAACAATTACCAAATTACGTTCACCCATCCTACACCAGATACCACAAAACACTACTTTTTCATACTGCATACTGTCATGTGAACCACATTTTCTGGTATGAATTTTTGTACAACCAAAATGTTTGAGGATAATCACAGACATTTTATTTTGACTTCACTTATAAAGATCAGGATTTTTATAAACTACAGCTGTAAATGTAAAGTATGCCTACAACTGTCAGTCAGTGCTTCTCTGAATAAGTTTAAAGTCTAGTGCTTCCAACACTTGCCATGTGCTTGTTGAAGGCAGGCTTGGAACCAGCATCCATAACAGGCCCTTTGGCTTCTAAGAGGTCTTGTGGCTGATACAGCTCAAAACTTCCCATGGACAACAGCTGCTGATCCAAATAACAGTCCTTTAAATACCACGTGCAGGCACCAAGTGCCCGCACAGCCAAGTCGTAGTCCTCATGGGCAGTGAGCCCCAAGGTATCAGCTGCAAATTAAGTACCATACAATAGACATATATTTTGACCACCTCATCAGAATTTGTAAAAATGTACCATGTTTCAAAGGCGCACCCAACACAGTATGTACCATAATTTCTGTATTTTGCGTGACAAGTGCATATAACAAAAATGAGACCATGAAAAAATTCAAGAACCTACATAACCTCAATAACACACTCTTGTCACAAATATTTACACCTACTACCACTCATATATTTTCAACCTGCTTCCCACATTTCACAAGGAAAATGGCCTACCTTATCACCACATCTGTGCAAGTCCACCTCTAACAACCCTGGAGCTAATTCAGTTCATTTATATTTACTCTGCAACCAACTGTCTCTATCATAAATCACTCAACAGTACAAAAAACATACCTTCATTCAAGAACTGCTTAAGGCCCTCTGGCCAATTTATGCCCGAAGACTGCGAAGAAAAATAACTCCCTTCTGCTAGCGTTGTCAGTGTTTTATTGGAATTCCAGAACTCAATTTCCGGAGCAAGAGATTCCTTTATTACTGAAGCCAATGATGAATTCAGCAACTGCAAAGTCTTTTCCGACAAAGCTCTCCTCTCATACAAGACCTAAAGGAGCAGAATATGTTCCATGTCAAACCTTACTACTAGAAGCATTTTTCAATTAAAGCAGGACTAAGAGTGACTGGGATGAAACCATGCATCTGACATCCACAGAAAGCATATGGCAATGGCTTCAGAGGGATTCGTCAGATAGCAGGCATGGAAGAATATACAATCCACATTATAACACTGACTTCCCAGTCTTAATGCTCTTTGCTGTCTCAGTTCTGTACCAGTAACGGTATTCCATCCACAGTACATGCATTTCAGTTTCCCCTGTCCACAAGCTAGTGAGAACAGTAAAATGCATGGTTTGGTATTAGTAATCGTAGTACATTCTCTGTAGCTTGGCTGAAATTCAAGCACAATACAAATAACATGTGTGCTCACCACTACATAGGTACAGTTTCTGTACAGAGTGTTGCATCAGGACAGCAATACGTATACATAATTCTAAATACCTGTCATGATAATCGTGACTGATGAAGATCTCCCCCTCATTAGAAATTAAAGAGACCTAACACCTAACATGACCTCCAGTACAAACATAAGATTTTCCATCAATGGTTGAGCAGAGGATGATGAGCATCTGAATGTTCTCTCAGACTGTTGACTACAAATGTTCTGTCCTTGAAATGGTTGTGGACCTTTGTGCAAAAAATAAAATGTTCATTACAAATTCTTGTTATGTCTAACTTCATTATAAAACAAAACAACAACAGACAGAAACTTTCTCTACCACATTTCATCTCTGAATCAAGGACTGAAGATCTCAGTTATGTGAACCACAGTTTGTGAAGTTGCAGGTAAAGTTACAACTACCACATCCCAATATAGGTTATTCATCATAACCTACATTCATAGTAAATACATGTTGCACCATTAGAAGCAAATTTCATGAAGCACACTTCGCCACCAGCTGTAGTAAGTTTATTTGCTACGATTCACACTATTAACACTGTAAATTTATAGAAATATGATTTCTATCATTTTAAATTAATGAGATTTTCAACATCAAAACTTGCCATATTTTCTGCTCAACTGCTGTCCTGACCATGGATAAGAGTCCTCAACTCACCACTAATAACAAATGGCACATGATGCACTGTGCTCTAGTTAATATTGGAGAGGACTTGCCTGACCATAATGTCTTCACTTGTCTGACTTGGTATGTCCACAACCTAAGACACACTTACCTGTACAGGTGGGCGGTGAGCAAAGAGTGTCCTCAGACGTGAACAATGTCTGTCATCAACAAACTGTCCCAAATGAAACACTCCAATCGATGTATCAACGAAACATACTCCATATGAAATAGAATTCCCTGTAGACTGCAAGCACAGAAAGGAGAGAGATATACATTTCCAGTGATGCATTTGGCCGTACTATATTAAGCAACAAACATTGTCGCTTATATTTATCTTTCCTGTCACACAACTGTCCAACAGATAAAGCACATACCAGATTTAAGTCAAATATATTTGTGATTTACTAAAACACATTTTCAGAAGAAAATGTGTTAATTCATTTCCTCAAGATCTCATGTTTCCACAGCAGTGCTGCTGAATATTGAGGACACCTTAAACCTAAAGATAAAGGCATGAAAATCCTTCAAAATGTTAGTAACTATCTGGCAGTCAACATGGCATAAAACACCAGAAGACGTGACACTTCATTCATTTTCCTTTTCTAATAAATCATACATTACAAACGGCATTGAACATACAGAACAAAATACACAAACAAATAAAAGTGACATAATATGCTGCAGAAACTGGCTCTTATAGGACCCCCCAAAAATTAAACCACTAACAAGCAGATCCTAATGTAAAGCTTAAAAAAAGAGGCAGTTCCCGTATTTAAGCAAGCACCACATGATCTCGATGTATCCCTCTGCTTAATTAAATACTACACAAACAGTTACAAATTCTGAACTGAGGCACTCGATGGGAGAGAAATCAATAGTTTCACATTACATTTTGCTTTACTGCAGTGTTGTATCCATTGCGGACCCGATGAGGAACATATCTTAGATGTTGTTCCCAGGGAGGAAGGAGCTCATAACTCTGGTCAAGACGGGGAGTCGGGCAGGCAACACACACTCTCAATAATCCCCAAGTAGAATATATTGGAATTTTATTGTGCAAGATTATGGAGTAACAGCATTTACAACTAAAATGCATAAGTGACAATTCTCGCCAGTAGACTCTTCGTTACTGTTTGTACTCACTGACTGCACAGCTTTGTACTCTGCTGCTCAGATACAGTTCAAGCTATGCAGCAGACTGCTCCCACAGAACAGAGCAACTATTGTTACATGTGTTGCTCCACACACTGCTCACGCGATACACTTAGCAAGTCCAGTTATAAACAAAAAAGAAATGGAAAGAAATTATATTCCTCCCATGCCTGGTCTTAAGAGAGGTGAGAACTAAGCATGAGTAAATTTAGCTTATGACTAACATACAGTACATGTAAGAACGCTAAAAGAAAGCCACAACAAAAAATCAATGTGTGTCAACTACACAACAGCAAGGGTACAGAAATTTGCCAAAAATCTAGAAGGCACCTCAAAATTCTAGGCACCAGACTGCTGAAAAGAAGTCAGTGCTACACTGAGGATCCACAAATATCAAACACCAAAGTACACTACTGTGAGGCCACAGCAACTTGGTGCTCTGTACTTGAGCACCCCTGTTTTACCCACAGGGTAAGGCCCCACTCAATAGGAGTGTAGCAATACCTCAGAGCTAGTCTGGATGTGGTGGCCAAGACAAAACCTGTCCCACGGTTGTCCAAACCTTACTCTAATCACTTGACTAACTGGTCTATAGAAAACAAATGACAACATTTCAGTTCTGTGATAGTCTTTTAAATACCAACTGAGCATATTTGGAAAAGGGTGAAGAAAATACAGTTAAAAGTTTGTTGGTAGGTTTCCTAAAACAAAATATATTCAACAGTAAATAATTTATTCAATATGTTAGACCAGAAAAAGTAACTTTCAATCCTGACAGCACAGTTCTGAGCACCACCTAACCACGTTTTCCAAATGTTCCAACAAAAATAAGCATACCCTTTCAGTCAGGGCAAAGAGGTAATTGTTCTCAGAAGTGCTCGCATCTCCATCAATGACACTGAAGACTCTTGTTCCTTTAGTGGTGATCTGGCATATTTCTCTATTCACCACTTTATCAAATTTGGTAACTTTCCCCTCTGGAAAGAAAAAAAAAACACATTATACACACAATGTTTCAATGCCTGGTCAGTGGCTGAACATACACAGTCCTTCCTGAGACAGTAACAGTTTCTCACCTAAGCAGGAAGTTCTCCTGTTTTACAGAACCAGAAGGTTCATTACCATACACACAACAGCCCACTACTGGTTCATATTGTAAGCCACATAAATCCAGCCCACAGCCTCCCACTCCATTTCTTGAAAATTCACTTCATTATTCTCCCATCTACACCTTTGTCTTTCAAGTGTTCTCTTTCCTTCTTAAATAACAGTACAATACAAAACGGTTTCAATGAAATGTGAATTATCATCTTATTAAACTAATCAGTTCGCTCAGACTGTTGGCTCACACAGTGGTGAATATTAACATTATAGTATAGTGGTATGGCCCACTGCGCACACTCTACTAAACTGCACAGCAAGGTTAAGGAACAGAAGCCCTCTAATTCAGGAACACATGACTTCAAATCTTGGCCATAAAATCAGACCATGGTTGCTTCCTATCATTTAAAGCTATGCAGTCTGATATGACAGTCATTAAATAAATGATAAATAAATGTCACACCCCATAAGAACATGACTTTAAATCAATAAACAAATTAACAACAACAATAATAATGTGGTAAGAAAACCAACTGATTCAGTACTACCTAGTATAAATCTTAGTTGACGACAGTGGACCTGTAAGGGTACCAACAGGTGACAGGAATAGAAAAATACAGGAGAAGTCTATACAATGTAACTGCAGTAAAGATGTTGTGTACTTAAATTAATTAATATTACGAAACAGCTTCCACCACCCCCACTAAAAAAATCTAAAAAATTAACTTATGTTATGGAACTACTTTAATGTCTTCGATCAACATGAAAACTTGACTATAACAGAAGTCCGTATTTCCCCACTTATAAACACCCATTATGGATGAGTAAAGTCTGTTAACTATGGGGAAACCAGGTTTGGCCTAGAACAGAATCTTACTTAGAAATATTGCTCCTTCTGGATGAAGTTTATTGCAGTCTGAGACGGTGCAACTACCAAAGATATGAAGTAAAGTAGGTAGTTTCTTCTAGCCAAAAGTCTCTATGCCTGACTTGTTTTCCAGTTTGTGTAATACCATTACACACTTAGCAAATGACTACAGTGACCACTTACTTCCTCTGCAGCGCACCTCCATCATTTCGGGTGTTTCAGTCTGCTCAATGCGAGCGACTTTGTAGCCCTTCTCTATAAGGGCACTGGCAAATCTACCATATGCTATTTCAGGAAAGCCAGAATGTGCATTATCTCCCTACAATGGAAAGAATTACACAAAAAACACAGTAAATACTGCAGGTGTACAGAACTGCAATACTAGTACATTACTATGAACACACACATACATGCTCATTTGTAAGGAACACACTATATTCTAGTACTTCCAATCAGGCATTCTCAAAATCATAAATGCTAAAGAGAAGTGAGAACTTGAGAGACTGGAATGATATTCATATTACAGAATGGAAACACATTCCTCTGATGTGAGTTTCCAAGTTTTCACAGACAGTGTAAATGAAATTACAGTCTTCAGGGACTTACGCAATGCAGTTTAGTGTGTGTTCTAACATTTTGGAGAATACATACTGCTGCCATCTTAAGGGTCAATAAATTTAGTCGAAACAAAATTACAGTACCAGTCCAGTGACAGACTCTTGTAAACAATGTAATGAACGTCCATTCCACAAAAGGCAGAGAATATCCCAAAAACTAGTTGATTATCATCTACTCAAATACTTGGTACTTAAAACATTCAGCAGGTGACAGCATCCATAGTAGAGTAAAACTGTGATTATACGTTCTGCCATTTTAAGTTTTCAGAGATTTTACTCACTTTCACATGGCCCTGGCCAAATGCCCACAAGAACTATGTTTCCCCATTCTTACACCATTTCAGGTGGTCCCCTTAAAATTGTAAAATTGGTCTTTTACTGCATTAAGTCTAACCTCCAAAAAAGAATTAAAAACTTTGCCACAGGATTAGCTGAATGCTAGTACACCACACCCTTCATATTTTGTAGTTTCCAGTATTAAATCCACAAACAAACTTACATTAAAATGAACATTCTACTATATACACTGCTTAAAAATGTACTAACCCTCATGTACTGCAACTGAAGCTCATTCACACTTATCACAGCATCCATATGGAACAGTTCATAGAATTTGCCAACTTTAAAAAAAAGAACACAATCGAAGTGCTGAGCTTTCATCTCCCACCATTGTCTCAATGCCTGGTAAGGAACAAAAACATCATAGTATGAAAAACGTCAGTAGAGAAAGTATAAAAGAAACCATGTTTCATAAACTACCTGCTAAGTCGCCTGTGCAGTAATGTAAAAACAATCCAGTTCATATTATTTTAGTCTACTCTTACTTCTCAACATAAATAATGATCAATCACATTCACCAACAAATGTAAAGAAAAGGATTACAAACTGTATACAAGTTTCAAAAAATTCCTACAGGTTTTGATGCCATCCTCAGGGAGTCACAAACACAAAAGAGTACAAGCATCAACATATCAGTCTTGGAAGCACAATACCAAGTATTACGATATTTAAAATGTTAAAATTATAGATAAGTCCTTAGCCCGACCAGGAAGGAAATAAGCTCAGAAGCATGTCAGGGACGGGCGCAATTTCAACAACATCAAGACATGAGCTGTCACCAAGTTTTTTTTACCGCAAGGCAAGGCGCCGAAGGAAATTCACGCCATTCTGACAGAAACATTAGCGTTTTTCTTCCTGGTTGGGCTAAGGACTTCTCAGCACCCCTGTATAAAATGCAAGTATGTAGTTACAGTGTTACAGAATCAAAGTTTTATTTATTCACCAAGTGATGCACTAGTGAGTTGCCTTAAAAAACAATAGTAAAATGTTCATTAAAATTTACATGAAAACAGCTCCAACATGTTTCAGTGTTATGGTTACACCATCATCAGGGAGCACATTAAGTTGTGCTTACTAAAGTTATAGTTCTTAAAATAGTCCATAAAAATACCCAGTGTGTCGTTAACATGGTGGTGGTGTGGCTGCATCTGATGATGGTGTAACTGTAAGACTGGAACATGTCAGAGCTGTTTTCAAGTAAATTTTAATATTGTTTTTTAAGACAACTCACTAGTGCATCAGTTGGTGAATAAATGAAACTCTGATAACATCAAGATGCACGGTACAAATGTGAAGAAGAAAAAAAAAAGTGTTATAGAAATTATGGTTAGTATAATTTCAGTAGGTTCCAGACCAATGTCCAAAGTCTGTTTACACTATGTGAGTGCATGCATACAAACATGTGGGTCCATCCTGTGCGATCCAAAAAATCTAGTCCCTGCAGCATGTGTCAGTGTGCACCACGCCAGGAGATGCTATATACCGTGAACTCCAATTTATTGAATAATGCAACCCACAAAGTGCTCTAATTTGTGGACCACAAATACATTTATTATTTAACTTCTCATACATGTTTCAGCCCTCTTGGCTTTCACCAGGTACACCATTCTGATATTCAGAAAGGTCCTCAAGGTTTTTACACACCCGTAATTGCAACGGAAAAATAAGTACCATACATCCTATTTCAAGTGAAAAAATAGTACAATTATCTCATGTCATTTTGTGTTTAAAACATGTTTTAAATTAAAATTCATAAACCTTAAACAAATAAATATTATGCCTCTCAAGTGTTTTACATCCCTCTGTGGACAGAGCCGTCTGAAACCTGTACAAGTTAAATAATAAATGAATCTGAGATCCACAAATTTGAGCACTTTATTGGTTCTATTATCCAATAAATTGGAGTACACAGTAAAAATGTATTAAAAAATTACTGCAGTTTGCTCTGAGAACTATATAAAACACACAAAGGCGCTTTTTTCAGCAACACACAGTACTCTGTATGTTAAATCAGGATGTACACATTGTTCTCTTTTTCTGTCTCAAATACATAGGCATGCATGTGCGTACACACACATACACATATTACGTAGTTACCACTGGGCTTTCAACTTTCAACAGTACACATTTCACACAAGTACAAAGTATACTAACCAACACCACGGTCATCAGCTTACACATCGACAAACAAACAACAGAGGAAAGTATTACTTAATCACTTACAGGAGTTAAATTTTTTTTAAATTCTTCTGGCACATACAGTGTCTTGGGGTTGTAATCGGGGTCCGCTTGACTTCTTCTCTGCGCATCACGGATTTTGCTGGGTTGCAGAAAGTCAAGCTTCAAATGAGGCCATGAGTCTGCACTCCCATTTTCAAATGATTTTGTTGCTGTGTTCTGCAATACATTACATTGGAGAATACATTTAAAACATTCAGCTGCCACATAATTACAATAATTTGGTTGTAAGAAAATCAAACAAGTTATGACATTTAGAATTTCCGTGTTTCAGGAAACTTACAAACTGCACACACACAGTGCCGCACTTCTACAACTGTAATGGGCAATTCATGTGTATGTTTCTATCTGCAACTTTTATTCCAAATATTCTTTACTCCAATACTCACCAAGTTATATACATAAATACACACAAGTGCATCTTCATGAAAAGTGCCCATTAACAAACCTAGCACAAAACTAAGGTTATCCAAGGTAATGAGAAAATTTGCATTCACCCCAAATCAAAAAGAAGCTCAACTCCCTCAAAAATTCATCACAATAATTAGTAACACAACATGCACGCTCTGATGATTACTCCACAGTCATATGTATTTACATCGCTGCATAACATGTTCAGACAACAGCCAACGACCGGTGATGATACAAACAAGAGGGTAGCAAAAATCAGTTTTCATGTAAGCAGGAAGAACAACGGTAACATGTGCCACCTGTACAATCACTGCACACCAGGCAGTTAGTTACTTGGTCACCTCTGCTTTAGCACCAGCCCTCTCCACTACTGTTGCCATGTTTTAACCAAAACTGTATTGTGTTCACAACATTTTGTAAAATTCTACAACATAAAATTTATTATATCGTATGTTTTCACACCATGCATATTCTTACAATCAATAAATCAATCAACAAATGCACTCAATAAAATACAAATAAATAAAATTCATGACAAGTTTCAAACTCCTACATGTTTCGGCACTGGCTGCCAACCTCAGGAAGTCTTTTAGAACAAAAGAATACACTTCAACATGCTGATCTAGGTACCGATCACACTCACAATAATAATTTAAATATTAAAATTCTACAATCCATGAAGTTGACAAGCATAAAATCACAATGTTGTGGTATTAAGAACTACATGATAGTGAGCTGCTTCCAGTACACATTCTAACTAGACTAAGTACACAAATGTCTGACTTGATCTATGTGCTCCAAAGGGATCTCATCCAAATGCAGCATGCAAAATGTATAGTGTTGGGCAATGTAGAGTCCTACTGGACTTGTGTTCCTTTGTTCTAAAAGACTCTCTGAGGATAACACCCCAATACCAAAACATGCAGGAGTTTCATATTTATCATGAATTGTACTTTATTGCAGCTATTTTATCAAGTGCATCTGTTGGTTGATATACCGATTATGAATGTCTGTTCAGTAGTCATATGTGGAGGGAGATGCACACAGCAAAGCTAACAAGCACATTTTATGACCTTTTGTTACAACCACACAAAAATGAAAATCAAACATAAACATAAGGTCTTTCTAGAACAGTCAGCAGTTATTCACCTGTCATCAACAGCCTTACATATTTTTGCCCTGAAATGATTTTTGTGACATGAAAACTAGATGATTTTATTTAATATGTTTTCCTTACCTCTTTGGAAGAAAATAAGGCTAATTTAGCTTTTGTTTCATCCTTGATTGTTTGGGAAGGTGAAACAAATGCTTCAAAACCATTCCTTTTCACAGCTAAATTCTGCAAAACAAAAACAAATATAAACTAAATCCAACAATTATGAATCTAAAACACAAACCACAATATCACTGTCTCACATGACCTATCAGAAGACGAAAGAACAGAAAACATCTATAAACTATAATAAAATAATCATACCTTTTTATTGACAGTTGGTATGCTGAAGCAAAGTGAATGATCTACTAGTCACGGGTATATTAATGTAAGCAGAAAATAAAATCACATTTCTTCAAAAGACAAGAATTACAATACTGAGATTTGGCTCATTGAATTTCACTAAAATTTCTTCACGTCCAGTATGTAGTTTCTTCTCACTTACCTCTCCTAATAACAGCAATATGAAAACAGCAAACTGACATTTGCCTCAGAACACAAGATTATGCCTGCTGTGACAAAGGCGCACAAAGTGCCAGGCATATATCTACCTCATGCAAAGAAATGAAGCCAACTCTGCTCTTGTTTGCTTACTGACCTCACTTGATGGCGTTGAATTTGTTGAATTTAAATCCACATTCTTTGCCTTCTTTGATGGTTTATTCCGTGAAGCTCGCTTCCGTTTAGTGTTTGCCTGGAAAAATATCAAATGTTCAAAATTGTTTCTACTTATTTCTATAAAATAACACCACCATAGTTGCTTTTATAATTAAATCTACCTTCTGAGGGGTACCCTCTTCAGATTCTTCAACACTGTCATTTGCCAAGACTTCGTCGGAATCAGTACCAGAACTTGCAGATTCTGAGACCACTTCAAGATCTTCCTTGTCTGGAAGTATCACAAGATCAGTACTTCATGCCAATACCATCAGATCTTTGAAATACAAACTACCATATTCAATTTTACATCACTTACTTGGTTTGTATTCATCCTCTGAATCCTCACTATCTAGTACAAGGATCCGTCTCTTCTTCTGTTGAGGACTCTGATCATCTTGAGCTACATCTTGGTTCTCTTTATCCACATCTTTAAGGAATAAGCACAAAATGAGTATTAAGTTACCAAGTTACTTCATGATGAATTCATTCAGAGGATCTGCCTATAACTGAACAAATTATTTCTCTTTTGACATATGGAACAGAAATTAGTATAAAAACTATGAAAGACATAAAAATGATAAGAAACAAGCAACATAAAAAATAAGAACCATGGTAAAGACATGATTTTACGACAGACATGCTACAATCAGAACTGGTAAATGTGTGGAGAGATTGAGGAACAGGTGGAAATCAAGTGAGACAAAATATACAAAGCAGTAGAATATGGATAGACACATACACAACAGAAGGATACAAGTGGGCACATACACAAGTACATCGATGTACACATACACAAAAGAAGGATATAAGTGAGCACATACACAAGTATATGGACGGACATATACACAACAGAAGGATACAAGTGGGCACATACACAAGTACATCGATGGACACATACACAACAGAAGGATACAAGTGAGCACATACACAAGTATAAGGATGGACACATACACAACAGAAGGATACATGTGGACACATTCACAAGTATATGGACATACATATACACAACAGAAGGATACAAGTGGGCACATTCACAAGTATATGGACAGACATAAACAACAGAAGGATACAAGTGGGCACATACACAAGTACATCGATGGACACATACACAACAGAAGGATACAAGTGAGCACATACACAAGTATGTGGATGGACACATACACAACAGAAGGATACATGTGGACACATTCACAAGTATATGGACAGACATACACACAACAGAAGGATACAAGTGGGCACATTCACAAGTATATGGGTGGGCACATACACAACAGCATATGGGTAAGCACATGCATGACAAAAGGACGCAGGTGGGCACATATACAAGTACATGGGTGAGTACCTACATGGCAGAAGGATATGGGCAGACACACACAAGACAATGGTGGGGTGCATACACAACAAAAGCATCGAATGGAAATAGCATTATCTGAAGACCTAAAGGAAATATTAATAGTGGATGACATTGAAATTATTCCTTCCATTGTCCCAAATTTGACTGCTGGAGCAATGCTCAATGAATATTGTTAATAATTCAACTTCAAATACATGATAAAGCAATCCCTTTATAGGTCTGGACAGACCCTTAGGGTTCCAGGAGGTTGAGGCCCAAAGAATTTCTAGACAACTGGCACATGAAGTGGCAAGGTTGTCAGCCACACGCACCAGCTGCCTTTACCCCCAGATACCCCTGGTACTCACCTGTTGGTGGTTGAGTCTACCAAAGGGCCATAGTGTGGCCGGAAGGATTAAATCAATGAAAAATCCCAATGACCCCATTAGGAATAACTTAAAATATATACAATTATAAAACAAACAGAGGGTAGATTTAAACCTTCAGTTTCTTCTCCATCTTCACATTCCACGTCACTCTCTGAATCATCTGGGAAATTAACAATGAGTTTACTGCGCTCTGACTTGGAAAGCTTAAAAGCAGAATCAGCCTGTTTGCAGGCAGCTTGCCATTTGTCTCTGTCTTTGGTTGGAGCTAGCTTCTTCACTCCATCCACATATCTCTCCACATACCTACAGAATGAAGCAGTCACTCATTACAGCTGTACAGTACATGCCTGTATGGCAGCTTTATCACACAGATGATAAAAAGGACACCAAATAGTTCTTATTCCAAGGTAAAACAAATATTCTCGTCTATAACTTTTCACAGCCTCTGTCTTAACGTGTAACTTCAGCTTTCACAGTTTGGTCACGCAACGTGTTCAGGCAGTTCCACTGTTTCAGCATATATCTCTGCACAGAAAAATTTAGAAGAAACACACTGGCACCAACATAGGAGCTGAAAATGTAATGTACTATGTCCAGCCAGATAACAAGACACTGTGGCTATTGTAGCAGAGCCAAGGGATCCAAATATAATACCATTCAATATAAAGGTTACACCTCATACTAATCACAAACCTTTGAGATTAACTAAGATTTGAGCACAATTTCTGACTTAATCATTAATACTACCACATATACTATATGTAAGCCAGTCCCAGTGGCGGCGCGGTCTAAGGCATAGGTCTGCGGCTGCTCGTCAGCTGAGATTGCAGGTTCGAATCCCACCGGGGGCACGGATGTTTGTCTGTTGTGGGTGTTGTGTGCTGTCAGGTAGAGGTGTCTGCAGTGAGCTAATCACTTGTCCAGAGCAGTCCCAATGACTGTGGTGCATCGTTGTGTGATCTGGAAACCTCGTGAATAAGGAGGACCCAGCCCACTGGGGGCTGTTGCACCAGAAAAAAAAAATACTATATGTAAAGGATATCTGTACTTACTTCCTGTGAATCCATGCTCTAGTAGGTGGATCATCAAAAAACTGAACATGAATGTCTTTCCCTTTAACATGATATTTTGATTTGGGATGACTACAGACCATACTTGGCCACCATGGATATCCATCTAACTTTGACCAAACAATATCACAGACACCAAAATCTGAAAAAAAGGAAGACAGACACCATCAAGTTTGACCGGTATGACAACCAGATATATTAGGTCAGTCACAACATTCTGTGTTAAGCCTAGTCCAGCAACTGAAACCTATATGTTCGTCAAGTTAGAATAACTTGAAAATTAGTCTTTTTGAATGTGATGCCATGAAGCCTGGTAAACATAAGAATACATTTAAGAAAACCTGGTATCTTCACCCTGATGATGGGGGGAGAAAACTACTGCAGAAAAGTGTGTGCACCATAAGGGGATGGTGACTGAGCTACCACATGCAGCGGAAAAAGCAAATACAACCTCTTCGCACCACTCCAATGTCTGCCCCCTGCACACACCACACATCACATTGCTACCCACTGAAGCCACAGAAGTCTATAAAGTTTTCATTGTTATGATACTAATACACAGTACGGACATACAATCATCCCTACACAAAAGGTAAATGGCAAAGCAGTCCCAGTAAATGCCATGAAGGCATTCAGGGGGAGTGGAGGCACAGCTCTACTCATTCTTGACCTGGGCACTGTACAGAGATGAGTGGTCAGCCTCATGCCCCAGACCTTCAGCAAAAGCACCCTGGGTACCCCATGCATAGGAGGCTGGGTGGGTCCCAGTTCTCACCTGAACATTTTGGAGAAGAGAAACCTCTCGTCCCTTCTACAATTCAAAACCCAGATCATCCTGCCCTTGATCTAGCCACTATACTGACATGCCAACCTGCCTCATTACATCCATATATCATTTAGCACATTAACCACAAACTGTACACAACATGGAACCAATACTGTATGTGCAATGGTAACTTCAGTACACACACAAACCCACAGCCTGAGCCCTTAATTATTTCCTTGCCCCATGAGTTTCTCACTGATGTCATGGTATAGTGCCTCTACAGACTGGACAATTTGTGGTTCAAACCCCAGTGGGTACAATATTTTCCACACCTGTCCAGACCAACTCTGAGGTCCACCCAGCCTGCTGTACATTTGTACTTGGGTTCTTTCTTGGGGGTAAAGCAGCTGGGGAATGGAGTTGACCACCCACCCCCCACCTAGTTCTGAGGTTAAATAAAGGGAACAGCTTTACCTCTACCTCTTCAAATCACAAACTCTAACATATTTATGGCATTCAAGAAACAGGTGCAAATTGGTTCAGATCCTATCTAACAAACAGTAAACAGATTAAGTACAATCATCTAATTATCAGACTTTCTTCTCAGACTGGAGAACAATAAAACATGGAGTACCCCAAGAGTAAATTCTTGGAACCTTACTGTTTATTAGGTGCATTAATGACTTTCCTCCAAGAACCAATACCTTACCAGAACCATTAATGATCACTGATAACACACTAGAGTCATAATTTAGTCAAAATGTTGATGACTTCCCAACACAGTTGTTGCTTATGAGTAAAAGGATATACTGCCAACCGAAAGTAAAGGTCACCCCATGACACGACATTGCAGATACAGAGCGAAGGCTGAGGTATAGCTCTAACCCATTTGCCACCTTGGTGCTTGCTGGGTGGGTGATAGGGAGGTCAGCACCATGCCCTAACTGCTTTACCCCTAGGACAAAAGCAGTACCCACTATACAAAACGCTGGGTATACCTTGGGACCAACCTAGACACACACAGAAAATCTCAACTCCACCAGCATTCAGTCTCCAGACTGTGCAGCTCGTAACTAGTCACTATACTGACTGCATTATCTTGGCCATTATACTTCCAGTAAGTTGGGCCTAAATCTAAATAAACCAAACATAATAAAATTTACAGTGCATAATTCTCTGCAATATGCATTAGTATTAGCTATAATAAAAAATATATAGATGAATTTGTAAATACAGAATTCCTTGGTTAATAAATTGATAACCACTTGAACTAGAAAAACAATGTTGATGAATTAATTCTAAAATGATTTGGAACACGTTGTGTAGTTTAGCCCACATTTCACACCAGCAACACTGATATTCTGAAAACAATTTATTTTGCCCATTTTCATTCTATAATAAAATATCGAATAACGCTGTGGGGTTTGTCTTACAGCAAAAAGGCACTCACTCTGTAAAAGAAAGCTCAGAATTATGGTAAATGCAAAACCTAGAAATTCATGTAGACTTTTGGCTTGTGTAAGAGGTTATTAAAGATTTTTATCTTTCACACAAATACATATTTTTACTAATGAGCTTCATCACACACATGTACTTTCAAACAAATGCAGATGTACACAGTATTAAAACGTGGAACATATACCATCTCCAAAGACCAACTGTCGACCTCTCAAGCTATAATACAAGTATGAACTTCACTGGCAACAAAATATACAACAGTTTACCATAAAAACTCTGACGATTGAAAAAGTGTGATGATTGAAAAGGCTCAATTTAAATCAGTATTAAAAATATAATTACACAAACACTTCCTTTTTTAATGCCTGATAATGACTCATGGTCAAATTAGCAACTATATACATCATATTTTGTGTACCATTTGAATATTATGTGCAAAGTATTTATAATACTTTGCATTCCATATTTTGTACTTTTCTGTATTTGTGTGTTCCACATCCTACCATCACTCTAAATTCTGGATCTACAGAACGCATAACATATATATTTGCATGTATCAATATCTACATTAGTGAAATGCAAATATTTTCATGGTAAAATGAATACATCCCCATCCTGTGTTAAAGAGCACCTACACTAATCTGACATGATACAAACATGTCATGTACAACTAATATATTAATTTACAACTTCCACCTGTCTCTGGTCACCCTACAATGCTCTTGAAGGGACAATCAACAAATTTTCAACTTCCAAATTCACAGGGAAGCATCTTCATTGAGGTTGAAGACTTAGTGGAAACAGGTGGATGACCAGTGCTCTCATTATGCCTAAGATTAGGTTAGATCCTGCTGCTATTGACGAAAAATTTATGTCTGAACAGGTAGCATATCTGACGGTGGATGTAAGTCGAGTGCTGAGGATGGCTGTACTGTTACACATTTAACCACTCTTTCAACGGCACCCCCCCCCCCCCCCCGTGGATGCAACTTTTTCAAAATAATTTTTTTATACATAATACACGGGGCTTTTAAGGCAACTCGGAAGGAACGTGTAAACAGGAACTGAATGGTGACTATGAGAGCTATCGGAGCGAAAACGAGAGAAAAAAAAGCTATCGCCGTTTCCGTACTTCCGTGCTCCAAGTTTTATAACAAAATCACTGCATGCCAGCAATAATGCCAATATCTGAAAATATATCTATCACGTAATTACCTATTCCTCCATTCTGTTTGTTGTCATCTGTTTCGGAATTTGATGTTGTAGTCCCTCTTTTCGGGGTTACACTTTTACTCACTTTGCTACTACCCGATAAACGAGTAGCCGCCTTAGATTTCTGGAAACCTTTATCGTTTATTTGAGAAGGCGACCTTCCACTTTCCTTCTGTACTTTCGCCTGTGCAGGGGACTTCGTGAAATAATTGAAAAGAGTGTTTTTCTGCGCCATGTGTGCCAAGACTTCTCACACTTCACCTGTCACATTAAAGAAGTAACATGTTACTCCGTCTTGCATCACACACGTGAACTACCACGATCTGAAATATACTGACAGAATTTTCAACGTACCTATTTAGACGCATATGCATATAAATTTGTCTACAAATCTACACAACACACTTAACCTCGCACCATTTGCCACCTTTGGCGCGAAAATCATGGCGGTATAATTCCGGCACAAAACAACCTCCATATTACCGCTTGAACGTACTTCAAGTAAACGTAATATAACTAATAAATAATACGTGCATTAAAATTTGCGTGAAAGGACGACAAAATCACATTATCGTCGACAACAAAAGCAACTACACAGTACTAATATCGGAAATGTTTTGAAACAAATAACTTCCTGCTTATCATGGGATATTTCATCCCATTTGAACAACGCAATTTTGGTTCGTTGTTGGTGACAGTGACTTGCGCCGTCACAAATTAAAAAAATAAAAAAAAAACCACAAAAGTAAAATGGCGGAAGTATGTGTGTTGAGAGTTAATGCTTTCGTACATTTTATAGTAATTGTATTTGTACTAGGATTTGCCCATGCCGTGCAGTCAGAAGGGGACGAAGGCACAACAGAACTGTATAGCGTGGAAGGCAGAGTGTTCTCACCGGAATCGCATGTTACAAGTAACTGGCAGGTGTCAACAAGGGTCTTCATGAACGGTGGCGATTTCGTAGGTTTCTTAAAGTAAGTGCTTCTAAAATTGAGGTGTGTTTCCAACTGCAAGTTGTTAACGAGGGTACGTGATATAATTGTTTAATGTTTTGCTTTTTACCTTAAATTGAGTGGTGGATGCCACTTTTTTGCAAATGGGAAAACGCATTCAATATTTTAAAATTCTATCAAGATTCTTAGTTTGTTGAAGGAAGAAAGTACCCTTTTGCTGTCGGTTTGAGGAAGCTACATTTCACGAAAGTTAAGGTTCTCAAGGTGGAGACCGAGCGGATGTCACCCCCTCTAATCTGGTGTAAATTTTTTTTACGTTTAGTTACTCCGTAACGTCAGTAGATACCTACCAAAACTATGCGGCATCACCTCCCAGAAGACACTATTCCACCAATTTGTCATGTTTGAAATTGCAAAATTTTACATCACCCCACAAAACTGCACGTTCTTGGCACTGCAGCAAAAGAACTTACTGGTATGGTAGAACCTAACACTTGTAACAGGATTGGGATTTTTGCTTACTAAAAGCGGAAGAATTGTTATGCTAGCAATTCCTAAATGCAAAATATAATTTGGCCTGCCTTTTAAGTAATGATCTTGTGCACTGTTAGGATCCAATTGAAATTGTGTGTGTTTGTGCGTCTGAGGTAGGTATCAGAAATGACCGATCTTCAATTCATTCTAATTTAGTACTGTGTTTTGTAGTGATTATTTATATCTGTCATCTCCTTTGTCCAGGGAGGATGGTACTTTCACAATGAATAATGTTCCATCTGGTTCATATGTTGTTGAAGTGGCCAATCCTGATTATGCTTATGAGCCAGTCCGAGTTGAAATCAATTCTAAGGGAAAGTACAGAGCTAGAAGAGTAAATTACATCCAGACCTCTCAAGTTGTGCAGGTACCATATCCATTAAAAATGAAGCCATTGAAGCATTTTCGGTACTTCCAAGTAAGAGAACAATGGAGAGTGACAGATTTCCTCTTCAGTCCAATGGTGAGTTTCAGATGTGAAGTAATCATTTCAGAAAAACAATGTGTTTTGTTCTGGTGCAGGTTAGAGGTGAAATCTGTGATTTGAGGAAGTTATGTTTGAGTTAAATGTAACTAAAATTGAAAATATGTTGAAGGATTTTAAATCTATATGTTTTAGCCTTCAAAAATATCTTCATATCCTATATTATCATGTATGTTTTGTCTGCAGAATATGTGAGAGTTACATTTTTATGCTGTATAGATTTTTTACAGTAATTTGTGCCTGGAGTCTGAAATTCTCAAATACAAAACAGAAGATATGTCAGGGTATATTGTGGCAACTGCTGGAAAACATCTTTAAAGCATGTTACCTAAACAAAATTATGCACATATAGAAAAAACCAGTGTACGTGAAAGTTCAGCGAATTTGACTGTGAATAGGTGCATGTTTTCATCATCATGGTTGGAGAAGATGCTGCATAATTTTGTAAGGCACTGGTTTAATGTAATATTTTGAATCTGTCTTTACCTCACTCTTAAGCAAATTTTTTTATCTTTAGGTCTTGATGATGATTCTGCCTTTACTGTTGATAATGATTCTTCCCAAGATGATGAATGATCCAGAAACAAGAAAGGTATGACAGATCACGTGTTTTTGTCAGACTTACAAATATGCATGGATTCTGGTTGAAAGAGCATGCTCTGTTCTGTTCTGTCTTAAGTGTCCAAGGTGACTGTCGCAGATTACTATGCCATAACAAAGACCAACATATACACAAAGGATGTTACTTTTCAATTCAGCTAGGCTCAACATACTGGACTCATCACCTGTTCTGAAACTTAAAGGGCTCATTTAATCCAGCAAACTTCACATCCTGTTCACTGGTAGTAGGGCCTCTTCTTCAGCAATAAGTCAGCTGGAGGTGTGATGTTCACCTCCATTACATGCTGAAGTTTTGAATGGTTTAGAGCTGAGACATAGGGGAAACTTCACCTCTGCTATATCCTTTACTTAATTTAGTGCACATTATCGTGTATTGAGAACATGACAGCCCCTATTTCGTGTTGTTGAATAGAACATAATGGAGTATGGTCAGTGAATTGTAGTAAAAATTTTAAATGTTGAATTTCATTATTCCGTATACTCTTAAATTACGTGGCAAAGCAAGCAGTGTGTTCACATGTTAAAATGTGGGCAAAATATTGTTTACTGGCCTCAACTTTTGCAGGAAATGGAACAACTCAACAATTTCAAATACGATATGCCAGAAGTTTCAGAAGTATTGACCTCATTCTTTACTGGAAGTGAGAAGCAAAAACCTCGAGCTGTAAAGTCCAGCAAGAAAAGGCAATAGTCACTGTATGTATATAGTTATATTGGACATTTTTACCAGAAATAAAATACCTGCTGAAGATTGGTGTCATACTTCCACATTATATAGTGGCAGCACTGGGGCTTTTCAGAGGTCTCCCAATTCACACTTTCACAGACCCTTGAGGAAGGTGGGGAACTGCAGTCAGAGAATACATTGAATAAGTCACACATTTTGTGCTCAAAACATTGAGAATAAATGTGTTCCAAATTAGATATAATTCACACTGCACATGTAACAGTGACAACATAAGGACCTAATGAGATGAGTGATGCAGTGGCAGTGAAGTAAAGATTGGTAAATGACAACAGTTTGGTGGATCATAAGTATGCAGGATGCAAGAAGGGGATGACATACAAATATTGAGAGCATTAGTTCATCTTTAAACCATGTAAATGCTATGTTTGGCATGGCAGTGTGTTGTAAGTGGAACCTTGTCTGCATTACATTTCAGTATGACATGTAATGATGCTGTATATATTAATTTGTACATACAGAGAGCTTATTAACACAGTGATCTACTATCCATTCCTATTTATTGTCAGACTGCAGCTTTGTAATTAGGCCAAGCATTTTGGTAGTGGTGAAATAGCTGTCAGCCCTATATTTCTAGAGATATAGATTGAATACACAGCAGGTATGATCATTCCCCCCAAGATGGAAATTAAATATGACCATGTTTTCCATGAAACCTTCGAAATGTACAGCTGTTTTTACTCATAACATGGGTTAAAGCTGTCCCACAACACCTGCAGTGTAACTCAGGCCTACAGTGCTAAGTTCCTTAGGTCATAAAAATGGAATGGTAAGTCATTACAATGTTAAATGTAACCCTGTTATTGTAATTAACATTATAATAACTTCACTTAATTTTTATAGACCAGGGAACTGAGTTATTGAACATTCTTTGCATAAGCATAGATGAGAGATAAACTGACCAACCTTTCAATGGAAATAAAAGTTGATTATTTTTTATATGAATAAAACTGTACAAATGTCCAATGATCATTGTGTGTGTGTGTGTGTGAATAGTACATTAATTAATAAAAACCGAGTAGCTGTAAAATTGTATTGGCATTATTAATTCATAACTTTAAATTCATATGTATCTATACCCAGATGTCAGTTCCATGAGTAGTAGTGTGTGTGTGTGCATGCTCTAACTGGCTGTACATAAGGTGTTGGAAGTGTCCAGATGAAGAATTTGTTATGTAAGAACAACAGATATTCACAATGCATAATGATTTTGACTGAGTGGTTGACATTGCATATATTTTTTTTGGCACCCTAACCATCATATTTGCAATGACAATTACATTTCTTCAGTATAATTAAAGAAATATAAATTATGTATTAATAATAGAAGCAGCTAATTAAATACATCAATTTAACTGGTAGCCAGCAGTGTGGAGTGCATACGTTCAGTCAGTTCTGTTCAGGAGTACACAAGTCCTTTGCCTGTGGACTCTTCGTAATCTTACTTTTACCATCATTACTGCTGTGAAAATTAGTCTATTTCTATAAACATTTACACAGACTTTTTTAAATGTTTTTACAGTTGAATCTTTAAGTGACCGAGTTGGTATTTAAATTTTAGCACATGGCTTATGAAAAACATGAGAACTATGTGCACAGAAAAAAAAAGTAATGAAACAAACTGCATTTTGTGAAAAATAAGAGATTATATAGCAGTCTTAAAAAATGCAGAACATTTCACTATAGCCCAATATGTCAAATGCATGTTTATGGGTGTTTTTTCACACGTGTTTGTGTATGTAGGTCATTTCAAGGTTCAATATTCTTCTCACTTGCTTTTAAATGTCATTGTGCATAAGGGGTCAGGAAATTCAGAATTTTGGGGATAAGAGGGTCCATGGTATCTAGAAGGTTGAGGAACACTGACAGATAGTACGCACACAGTGTGAAACACATTTCTGAGTAAATAAGCTTGTCAACGTCAACTCTAGTGATGTGTTTCAACTTATTCATCATTGATCATATGTTAAAAGTTAATGTAACAAGTTACATTTACTAAGTGTGAAGAGAGAGAAAACCAACAAGATGCAACAATCAGATGTTTATTATCAACTTCTGTCTCAACATGTTTCGGGCATCATTATGCCCATCTTCAGGAGAACAAAGACCGTGTGTTACTG
>Ga0123354_10001465_pt1 | contig 28792 bp, 21 predicted proteins | sample TergutLab28metaG_2_FD_97872 | JGI IMG/M metagenome (GOLD analysis project Ga0123354, IMG submission 97872) | Labiotermes labralis P4 segment gut microbial communities from Petit-Saut dam, French Guiana - Lab288 P4 | ecosystem: Host-associated > Arthropoda: Insects > Digestive system > Gut ... | reverse complement strand
TTCCGGGGTGCAACTGCAGATTGGCTACCTAAAATCTGTGTAACACATTCCACAACCTCGCAGCGTGTTCTTCTGCGGATTTGGAGTACACAGTGATATCATCGATGAAAACCCAGCATTCGGTTCCCACCAAATCTTTGAGAACTGCGTCCATCAGTCGCTGAAAGTTTGCTGGACTGTTCGATAGGCCAAAGGGCAATCTATTGAATTCAGATAGTACGAAGCCTAAGTATTGCACCTGTGGTTGAGCAAACACACATTTTCCGGGGTGCAACTGCAGATTGGCTACCTAAAATCTGTGTAACACATTCCACAACCTCGCAGCGTGTTCTTCTGCGGATTTGGAGTACACAGTGATATCATCGATGAAAACCCAGCAGTCGGTTCCCACCAAATCTTTGAGAACTACGTCCATCAGTCGCTGAAAGTTTGCTGGACTGTTCGATAGGCCAAAGGGCAATCTATTGAATTCATAATGTCCAGACTGGACGCTAAAACCAGTTCTCTATTTGTGTTCCTCTTTAATACTCACCTGCCAGAAACCGCTATAGCAATCCAAGACCGTGAAGTACTTGGAGCCATAGAGTGTGGAGGTAGTCTCCTCAAACACTGGCAAGGGGTAAGGGTCGAATTGAGTGACCGAATTTAAAGCCCTAAAATCCACACAAAATCCAAATTTCGGTTTGCCGTCTTGGCTTTTCTTCGGAAAGAGGATGGCAGAGGCGGAACATGGCGTGGAGCTAGGCCTTATAATATCCTTATTTAGCATGTTTTGCACTTGCGTTTGCATCTCCTCCCTCAACGCATACGGGGTTCTGTAAAGTGGTCGCCTGATCGGTTTCGCATCGCCAACCAGTATCTCGTGTTCAATGGCCTTAGTTTCTTTAAAATCGTTAGACTCTTCATCATGAAAAACATGAGCGTACTTCCGTAGTACAGGCTCAATATGCTGTCTATCTTCTGGAGTCAAATTATCTAATTTCCCTTAACAACATTTTATCATACAAATTTTTAATTTTCTTCTTTCTTGGCGGTTTGGTCGGTGTGTTCATACGGGATTCGGCATTTGCATTTATTCTGTCCATCAGTGTTCCAGACGCTTCTTCCGCTACCCCATGAATCGTAGCCTTTGGAATTGTCAGTGGCTCGTTACTAAAATTCGCGAGCATCACATACGCGTTGTCAGCTGATCTGACAACTTCGCGATCCTGCTGTGACGTCAGTTCACGAGACTGGCGTACGCTGTGCCCGACCCATGAGAGAGCACGGCCGGGGAAAATTCCTTCTATAGGAATTTGAATTGGTTCAATGCAAACTTTTCTGATTCCTGTCTAGCCTATGACGGCGCCTGTTTCTTGCATAAAATCTGTGCCTAACAGGCCTGCCGTATCCGTAGGGAGCTCACATACCAAGAACGTATGCCTAAATTCGCTCCCGTCTAATTCAAAGGAGACCAACTGTCGTCCCTTGATGTCGAGGGCCTCTCCGGTTACCCCGTACGGTTTCAAACTTGTGACGTTCACGTCACTTCTCGATACGCCGGGCTGCAGTATCGAGAAGTTTGAACCGGTATCCACTATTAATCTTCTCATTTTTCCTTCTCTATTCACTAATACAGAGGGAGTACCGCATTCAAACAATATAGAAACCGTGGGTATCGTGACACCATTGCCGGGAGAGCGGAGGTGGAAAGAGCTGTCTTCTTTCACACCCTCTCCCCGTTGCCCGAACTCCGAGCTTCCCTCCTGGTTTCTCGCCTAATCGCGAGTGCAAGTTTGCTTCCAGGCGAACGCGAACGTTCGCTCGGATTTTCTTTTCCGGGCGACTCGGAAAATTTTGCCTCTCTTTTGCGTCTTGTGGGACACTCCCTAGCGAAGTGCCCAATTCCTTCGCACTCGTAACAACGTAACGCCTCCTTAGTCTGCGCGTTCCTAGTGCTCGAGGCCGTAGCCCTGCCGGCATTTCCTGAAGTCCTATTTCGCTGACTATGTGTGTGACTGACCTTACGCGCGTCAGCTGAGTGCTGCTCGCTCCCACTTCCTGCGCGTTTTCGACTGGGCCATCGAGACAGTAAACGTACAGATTTATCCACTTTTGTGTAAAAACTCTCGTTGAACCCCTCTTGCTTTCCTGCCTCTTGGACAGAGATTGCTATTCGTAACGCTTCCGAAAGAGATTGAACATTTGCATATCGAAATTGAGTGCCTGGGGTCCTAACTAAACCTGACACAAAACTAGCTAAACGCTTTCTCTCAGCGTTATCTCGATGTATACGCTGTGCTACGGGGTCGTTCGTCTTACACAAAATCTTCTGGGTTAAACCGCTACACCTATCTGCAAATTCTTGCGGAGATTCGCCTTTTTTCTGTCTCGCGGTCTGCAGTTTCGTGAAATGATATTGGTCCGTGTGGACATCCTCATATCTGGCCTAAATGCGTTCTTGAAACTTTGCCAAGTCGTGCCTTCTGCGTGGAGCTCAGTACATCCCTGGTAGAACAACTTCGCAGAGTCCGTCAGTTTTAACAGCAATTTCTCGTTTATCCGGGACCGACCAGTGCCCTATTTTCGCCGCGGATTCAATACTCGATAAAAATTCCTCCAATATAACCGATGAATCAGATCCTGACCATTTGGGTAACAAGGTGACTAAGGATAGGTCTTTGTGGACAATCGGCGCTCCCACTGACATGCTCAGTATACTCTCTCTTAATCGCTGAATCTCAGCTTTAGTCTCTAAAACCTCAGCTTGCAAACGAGCTTCTGCCATTTTAAAGCGTTAATGTATGCAAACAAATTTACAGTAAATTTTGAAAACCAAATTCTCGGCTTTACTTCCTGACACTGGAACTATATGGTAGAATTTCGCTGCCACCAGCCAAATAGATTTGGCAAATCTGATTTCAACAAGGACTCAAGGATTTATAAACAATCATCTAATTCAATCCCAATTTAGATAAAAGTAAAATATATGTTCTGTTTTGTAAAACTAAATATTATGTAACAATAATTAACAAAATAATAAGCACAGAACTAAATCAATCAAGCTCTGTCAAAGTGTAATATATGTTATTTAAATAATTAGCTTGCCCTTTCTGTCTCTATAAATCAAAACGTGTAAATTTGAAATTATATCTAATGTAATTGCCAAACTGCTCAACTCGGAATAAAGTGAATTTAGAATACCAGTCAATATGCCTTACCTTGAACAAACAGTAGATGGTACAGCATCATAGTATCGTTACAACAATCTTTGTAATAATTGTATTCAATCACTTAATTCTTCAATAGTAGATACGTGACGGCTGACAACAAATTTGTTAGCGAGTGAGGGCATTTACCGGGTTGCGCTAAGCTTTATAGAGTAGAGCTGACAAGTCATGCATTCCTAAAAGTATAATGATCTGATCAGGCCACTACCAGGTTCAGGCTGGTTGGTATTGCTGACTTCAGCGGTTGTGACTGAACGACCTCTTCCTGGATTTAAGTATTTAAAGTTTAAAAGTTTCTATCTAATACAAATACATAGGTAAATCTAACATGCATTACACTAGTATAACCTTGTGTAAACTACTGTCTTCATACAGTAAATTATGGTACCCAGAATTATAGAATTAAGTGTGAATAAGTTTTCTATGTATATAACTTCTATAAATGTGTTATTGTTCCTGGTGGTGTAACAGGGTAAAGGTACTGAACTTTTGCATCAGAGGTCTCTGGCTTTATTCTTGCTGGATCCAGTGTAGAGACATCTGCAGGACTTTGCCATCCCTTTATTCTCACATCAGAAGTTATGCCAGGTCCCCACCACAGACTGGAACCAACCCACATTGACCCTCAGTGATATATGACATACACTATTTTAGGCCTGAGTCATTTCATGTAGTGATTCCACACATGCATTTTGTGAGGATCACTGGTAATATTGGGTGTACGTGGCATTGCTTATTTTTAAGATTTCTGTTAAGTGCCCAGCATGGTTTGAAAGATAAAAATCTGTACTTTCTATTCCATTTTCATAATTACTACTCATCACAGTATGGTGAGTTGAATATGCTGCTGTTTCTTTATTAATGAAGCTTGTGTTCCATTGTCAAGTGCTGTGTTAGATAGCTGACACTCTGTTCAGTCATATAGAGATTCTTGCGGTTAAATGGAACCGAGACAATACATATTGAAAATGTGGTAGATTGTCTTCAATTTATTTGTAGTCATTTCATTCTACTGAACTGCAGAGTGGTTTTGTAAGGATGTACATATATGTGTCAAGAGGGTCTGGAAACCAATGACAGTGAAATAGATTTATGTTATGCTGTGGGTATCTTGTGCTAAAGAGAATGATGGCTTCTGTTGTGAGTTTGCTGAGGATTGCCCACACTTAATGTAATTATCGGGGTAATGTAAATTGCATAATCACATACTGCAAATATTATATCACTTGCCAAAAAATTGGAGTGAGATTTGACACAAGCTGTAGAACTTCACTTACTTCAGTCCAAGCATGAATTTATTGTAATCGTAAAACTTATTTAGGTTATTTAAATTAAATTATATCCTCCACTGCTGACAATTTAAGCTCTAGGTTCCTGTTGCCAGCCTTTGATGGTTACTTATTGGAGGTAGCAAAGTGTTTCCCTAAACTTAGAAATAAATTCCTTCACCATTACAAAGGTGGGAATGACCAGGCAGGTCAAGTAGACCATAATTGCAGGTATTAGCGACCAAATATCAATATATTATATTAACATCTCGTCAATACCTTGGTTTTCCTTAACCTTTAGATGCATAATGTCAACTATAGTGGTCATACCACACCGCTAACCTCTAAAGTTGCATTTTATATATTTATTCAACAAATATAGGTACCGAATGTTTTAAACATGGTATATACTCTCCGTTTTTTTCTCTTCAAAATGCAGTTTGTTTCATAATTCTAACTTATTTGGTTCCTGTATTATTCACATTTTATATACAGGATGTGCTAAAATTAAACAAATAATTCCGGCGCCAAAAGGTTAGTATAGAAGTTGACCTACGTACAGACAGATTAATGTAACAAACATTATAATATTTGTGGTTTATGTCAATGTTTATATTACATAATTCTGAGAATGTAGCTGTCAAAGTTTAAACTGTACTCATTGATAAAGTGGAGTGACTTGCAGTACTTAAAGCAGTACTTCTTCGGTCTCATCCATCTTTCCATTTCTGTATCTTATCAACCACATCAGCTTGGAATAAATCACATGACACAGGGTTAAAGAGTAATAGGATTATAGTACAACTGTGTATTCTAATACTTTTTCTATTGTTCTTCCTAAAGTTGCTCTACTTTTCACAGACAGAGATTAATTTGATGTAATGGACCCCAAAAAATAAATTTTATATTACATTCACCGATGAAAGATGGAAAGTCACCTTCTAAACACTGTGTTCATCTAGTGTACATCATACAAAGGACAGTGTCCAACGTAATATTCTTGCAGTGAAGGTCTCTTTGCTTGTAGACTGAGATGCAGTGATGTAATTTTAGATACGTGAACAAAAATGTAAAATTGATGATGAAAAGTGCAACATTTTCAGACTGGCTTATAATTTACTTTCCTTATTTGTCTGTGTCAATATGACATCTAAAAATATTGAATCAGTTGCTCAGTTTTCATTATATTTTGTATGAATGTCGTGCAGTTTGTTACTACCTTGTTTAAGTACATGTTAATTTCCTAGTATACATGGAATTTTAGATGTAAAAATGCTGAAATATTTGGCATTTTAAACATAGTGCTGGAAGAACTGAAAATCCTGTGTTAGTTTCTTCCTGTTGGTCATGTACTTTGAGTTTCATTAAGTGTATTTTGTTGGGTAAAGACAACATCTGGTTATAACAATTGTTTGTTTTTTTATAGCTAGGACCAAATTCAGTTATGTTCCAGGAACAACATATGTATATAATTACACAGCAAATACCTTAACATCTGTTCGAGGGGCCACCAAGGAAAAATCGCAGCTCCATCTTTCAGCCACTGCAAGTTTTCATGTAGTGTCTGAGTGTGACTTTGTCCTACAGGTAATACATGAGTGTTTTGTTAACTTACAAAGTGGAGAATATGGTTTTAAACTATGTTAGAATTACACATACATGTTTATGTGTTCATGTTCATATTTATTCAAAATCAGGAATTAACTACTTTCCAGTGATTGTACAAGTTTATCAGTCTTTCATACTTGAAAAATGATCCATACTTTTGATCAGTATCTAATCATACATGTGTACTCATTACTCTGAATCTGTGGTTCCAAAGCTGTGCTCCTGTGGAGGACAGGTATTCTTTCATAGAAAATGAATAATCTTCCTTACACACAACAACAAAATTAAATTGGTAGAATGTTCACAATTTTATTTTTTCTCACAATAAATTTTATAGAATATGATCTTCTGGCTGTGCAAATAATATAACATGACATTTTTTCTGCAAGTAATATTGATCCAATTTCAAATGATTACATGAGATCCTCCACAGACTGAAAATATCTGACAATCACTGCTCTAAATCATTAGCTTTTACCTTATTCAGAATGCGTAATTAATAGAAAGTTTATTAGTTGAACATTTATTTACGTGTGATTGTTTAAACTTGGTGTAGTGTCTAGGTAAGGGCTGGGATACCATAGTTGTTATAGGGACTTGCTACAGGCTGGACAGTCCGGGGATCGATTCCTGGTGTGGGTGAGATATTCTGCTCTCGTCCAGACCAGCCCTGGACCACACCCAGCCTCCTATACAATTGGTTCCAGCTTATTCCCAGGGGTAAAGTGGCTGGAGCATGCCGTTTGCCACCAACCCTCATCTAGCGCCGAAATTAAAGAAAGAGTAGAGTTACACCTCTGCACCTCCTGTGTCTTCATGGCATGTCATAGGGTAAACTTTACCCTTTTTTTTATAAAGTCTAGGCTATCAGATTACTGAAGAATTGTGGTTTGATGCCTGGAAAGGGAGAGAGACATTTGTGGTCTACAAAACGTCCAGACTGGTGCTGGGAGTCACCCAGCCTTCTATTAAATAAATACTGGGCCCTCTTTTCCTGGTATTAAAGCAATAGGGCCCTTAAAGTGGCCCTCATCTCCCTCTAGTGTCGAGGTTAAGGATATGTGGAAGTATACATCCACTCCCACATGTACCTTTTGTGGCATGCACAGAGAAAACTTAGTCTTTAAATTACTTACATAGAAAAGCAAGGATTCCAGTAAGCTAATCAGTTGAGTGTAAATATTAGAAACAACAGAATACCTGCTACAAGTATGTGTAATGGAATTTGTGTTATGGCAGTTGGAAAATGTGCAGTTGGCAGACTTCGACCTCAAAAATGACGAAATTCACAGCAGTGTTGCAAGATCAGCACAGTTTGCTGCTGCTTTAAAAAAAAACTCACTTCACTTCTCATTTCAAGATGGCACAGTAGATGAGCTTTGTCCAGGTGATGAGCCGGCATGGGTACTTAATATCAAGCGGGGTATCCTGTCAGCATTCCAGAACACCATGCATGATCTGTCCTCGGCTAGGGAGAAGCGTCATGAGGTGAGATGAATTGAAGTATAGTTTAGGTTTTGAGAAAATTTGCATTAATTTAGCATTTAGTTACTTGGTTTTAGTCTCCCCTTGCATTTTATGTTGCAAAGACAACTATGAATAGTGCTAACTCTTCCTTTTGCAGAAGTTTGTAGTCATATATTAGCAGTTACTCTGAGCATTAGCAATGGTTTGACTTTTGTTCTAACTTCATAGGCTTAACCCTTACCCTCCTAACATGGAGAATAGGGTGAGCTCCTAATAATGCTAGCAAATGGCAGATGGGATTTAACTTGGCATTTAAAGGGTTAGTACTGAAATGGAACTTCATGTGTAATCTTAATCTACCAGCTGAAACTGTGAACCTGTACAGTTATACTAACAAGTTGAGTGGATTCTTTTTGAACATTTGAACTCTTTTATTATTTTATTTCATTTTATTTCATTTTATTTCATTTTATTTCATTTTATTTTATTTTATTTTATTTTATTTTATTATCCTATTGCTTCTTATAATAACAAAATAATAAGCTCATATTTTAATTGTAAAGAAGAGCTCTGTACCTCAGTTTAACCTTATTATATATTTTTTAGCAGTACCCGATGATGGCCACAATTACTGGCCATAGCATGCCTTAGCGAACTAGATGAATAAATGAAAATATATTCATTTATAATGTTGTATTGATCAGAAAATCAATTAACCAACGTTTATGGGATAAAGTTTGAATATTTTGAAGTAACACTAACAAATCAAGATTTAATTAACAAAGAATTTAAGTCCAGATGAAACTGAGGGAATGCTTGCTGCCGTTCAGTTCAGAGTCTGTTGTTTTTCTGTTTACTTCTGAGAACACAAAGATTAAAATACATAAAAGTGTGAGTCTGCTTGTTGAACGTTCACATTAAGGGAAGAATATGGAGATGGAGTGAGGCATTCTAGAACAGAATGCTGAGGAGAATGTTTGAACACTGAAAGGGGGAGGAAAGTAACAAAATACTGGAGAAATTTGCATAATAAGGAGCATAATGATGGTTTCTCCTTACCAGCTATTACTAGGGTGATCATTTGATCATTATGTGAATAGTGTATGTGGCATATGTGTGAAAGAATAGTGTGTGTGTGTGTGTGCAAGATTTTGGTGGGTAAAGCTGATGTAAGGAGACCACTCAGAATACCTAGGTATACATGAAAGAATAAATTGAAATGGATCTTAAAGCACTATGATGGGAAGCCATGGACTTAATTTATCTGGATTTGGGACAGGAAAAGTTTCCAGGCTCTTGGGACCACAGTAATGAACCTTTGGGTATGATAAAGCACTGGAACTTTTGATTGGCAAAGAACTATTGGTTTCTAGAGAACTACTGTATTTCATGGAGTTAATTAGGTATGTAGATTGTTTTTCAGACAGTAATTCCCCTGACACAGATTCTGAGTTGTGTAAGTACTGATGCATTGCAACATAGTAATTTCTGCAGACAGATATCTCTGGCACATGTGAAACCAAGTACGATGTGATGTTAGAGGATGATGAAGTAAACAAACCACTCCTTCATATTGGTAAAAATAAGAACCTTCTGTCTTGTTCACATCGAATGGAACATTTTCTGTCTCTAAAGTCTACACCATACACATCACCATCAGGTGCTCAGTCACTGCCTATTATCAAGTAAGTCTAAATAAACTTAATTTTATTACACATCCCATTGTAATTATGCATTATATGAAGTTGTGGTATGAATATGTATAAATGTTATGCCATTGGTACCCATTGTAATTTCACATATGTTGGTATTGTACAATCAGTAATAACAACCTAGCAGACATATGAACTTGGGGAGTGGAAGCCCTACTAGTGCTGCTTCATGTAGGCTCCTGGAATTAAGATAGTGGGTATGTGAAATCTGTCTTCAGCTCATTACTTAGTAGTGATATCCAGTGAACCAATGGTGCTAGTAATACATAATATTGTGTGAAGGTAGGTTATGTGCATACCCAGACACTGGATGGTGAGACATAGTTTATAAGTCAGTAAATATGAATATAATGATGGTGTGAACTTCTTATGTTACATCTGACAAAATCAATGTAGATCTTATAGTTATTCCCAAAAAGAAAATTACAGAATGTATGTAACATATTGGTAATTGCAATGAATTAAAGTATACTGACTCAATTTTAATTTCATGCTAGGGGCATTTGCTGTTAGTTACATTCATCAATTAGCTGGCTGTGTATTCTTCTGTTATAATATTGCACTTCCTAAGCCTAGTATTCTTTACATGTTAGCAGTAAGTTTTATTAAATTTTCTCAGTCTTAAAATCTCCTTCACTATAATCATGACAACACTTGATGAAGAAAAGGAAGTATGAAGCTTCTCATTATGTATTTCTGTTACTTACATGGAGTTATTCTGGTTAGAACCCCATTCTCAAAAACCCATAGCCTCTGCTGTTTCCTAAATGGAGTGTGTGTATATGTGTAAGGTATGAAGTAGATTTGTTAGGTAGAAAAAGGTATCAAAACGTGACTGCATAATGTCTACATTCTTGATTCATATCCAAATGTTATACCATATTTTCTTTTTTCACATTAAGGAGCCAGCAGCGAGGACATCAAGTTATTGGAGATGGCATCCTTCAGAAGGCAACTAACAATGAAATACATACCTTCCGTCCATTTTCTAATCATGATAGTGGTGCAGTGACTATGGTGCATCAGATGTTGGTTTACAGGACCTCACACAGTGAAGGCACACCACAAGCTGTTGGTAAGGTGGTCACATGAGTCACAGAATGAAATGTCTGGATAAATAAAAAAATGTTATTAAACATTCAATTCCCATATTTAGTTGCACTGTCCCTCCACAGTGTCCCTCAAAAGTGCTGATAAAATATGTGGCTCTAAGGTTTATGTAATCAGGTTCTTACATTGTTGCATTCAGCTCCAGTCATGGTCTACACAAAAATTGTGTGTCAGAAATGTCATCAGAGTTTAAAAAGGAACTGCTTGGTGGAGTCCATAGGAACATATTGCTACACATTATATATATCTGTCAGTTGCTTTACCTGCAGGCATATGCATAAATTGACAAATGATTAAACATTTCCTGATTCTAGATGAAGTACCCAAACGACGCACTAACTTGTTGTATGAACATGTGGATACAATGAATGATAAAATGGACCGCGAGTCTACTGTGATTGAACTACTTAAAGAGTTAGTCTTGAAAACTCATCATGGAGTGGAGAGTGACGTTCCTTCTGTGTTCTCACAATTAGTAGCAGTGCTTACATCTATGAACTATAATGAACTTGAGAATATGTTCAGTTATGCCACTGACAAACAAACTAGGTAAGAAAGTGGAAGTATTGATTTTATACTGAAACAAACATGGAAGTTTTTATTTAGATGACAAACGGAATTCCTTCTGAATGCAGTCAGTGGAGCTTAGCTGTCATTCAAATAAAAGTTAAAGGTGTCTTTGTGCACGTCACGAAGAAGTATCGTGGGTATAGAGTTATAAATCCTTGCATACTTCAACTTGGTACTAGATGGACGTGAGTGGTCAGCTTCATGTCCTAGCCACTTAACTCCTGGATAAAGAGCACCCATTGTCCATTAACCCTTTAAACGCCGAATTAAATCCCATCTGCCATTTGCTAACATTATTAGGAGCTCACCATATTCTCCATGTTAGCAGGATAAGGGTTAAATTGGAGGCTGGGTGGGGTTCAGAGCTGATCTGAATGTTGTTCAAGAAGAAAAATCTCGTGCCCCTTCCAGGAATCAAACTACAATTCCTCAGTCTGTAATCCAGATACTAAGTATAAAACTGAACTAAACACTGAACTTTTTTAATTTATACCATTTTGTTAAGTATAGTGACTTGCAATGCGTATGGGGCGAGATTTTCTGCACCTGTCCAGACTGGCCCTGGGGCCCACCCAGCCTCCTGTACAGTGGGTCCCGGGTCTCTTTTCCGGGTGTAAAGCAGCCTGGGCGTGGCATTGACCACCGACCCTCATCTAGCGCCGAGGTTAAAGAAAGTGTAGAGTTACACCTCTACTACCCCTCTGGTCCATCACAGCCTCATCTAGGCTGAAATTTGCCTTACCATTTTCTATTAACCCCTTCAAGCACAGTGGTTTATATAGTCTGCCCCTTGTATTAACATTAAAAAAACTTCATTTTCTCTCAGACTATATTATTGCTTTTCATATGATTCTTACAGTTACAATGGTTGCTCTCCTAAACATCATTAACTGGTTCGCCTTCATAATTGAGATACAGTAAATATACTGTGCAGTAGGAATTTAATCTCTAAATGTAACTCAGATTAATTTCATGATTTAAAAGACACCTGAAACAATATCCATAAAACTTCATACATTTGTCAGCTTAGCCAGGTATATGTCGGTTCTAAGACCATTAGCACAGGCACGCATGGTGTAAACCTCAGGAAGCAATTGTAGTTTTTTATTACGTTACCAAAATAATTTTAAAATGTAATTTCACTATTCTGTATGTAACTGAGATTAATAACACAAAATATTTATTATTCTCCATTTCATTGTTAATATATAATTATAATCAGATTCTTTTGTGTCAATTTTCTTAAAATCGTGATTCATATTAGAATGTGTCCTCACAAGCAAAAGGTTGCAGTACGATAATATTAATTTGTAATTTAAAATAGGTGATGTATAAGAATTTTATGAGATTTTTATCCATACGATATTAACACTCAATACTGTGAAATATATGATATTATTGTAATACTCAACTATACTCAGAGTAGTTAAATAATATTTTAAAACGTGTTACATATTGAAGCATAAAACCTATAAACACTTCCTGAGATGTGCCTATGTTTATTCACAATAATGTACTCAGGACACGAACATATTAATCTGAGATATACATGAATTTTATAGATGCATTAGGTGATAATAAAAGAAACTAACCGAGTAAATAATATAAACGGTGTTTATCTAGTGGCTGATGGAATTAATAAATGTTTGTTCCAGCCCAGAATCAATTAATATGTATGCAAAAATTTGAAGATTACCGTTTGTAACTAGTTAAGTGTTTAGTGATGACTGACCAGTTGTCACCTGTTGGAGTTGCCACTTAAAAGGATATGTTTTAAATGAAGACTATTGAGCTTTGAAATTTTACTAGCAAAACTCACGTTTTAGAGTGAATATCAAGATTTTATTTTACTCTTTTCTTGAAGTAGGAACACTATGGATGCCAGAAAATTGAGGGTCCTTACGGTTGTTCTTAATGTTTCTCAATTTTCATACACAAAAACTAATATGCACATTTTACTATAATAGTTTTTATTGAATTTTACTATCTTTATATATGAAAATAAGAATTCATAATATTAGAATCATGGTAATTAAAAGTGATGTAAAATGTGATGGTAACTACAGTACTTGTTTGCTGAGATAAGACACATAAATTATGTTAACTGAAATGATCTTGTGACAGGAAGTTCCTCCTGGATGCAATGCCACACATTAGAACGGCTGATGGAATTGCAATGATGATACGCCTCTTCAATTCCCATGAAATAACATCTGCTCAAATGGATTCATGGCTCACTTCGCTTGCATTCCAGACAAAACCCACACTTGAAATTCTGTCATCAGTTTTGGTACGGATGATATATCTCCATTATTATGTTGTCATGTGGGTGTAAGGGGTAGCAGGTAGAATATAAAGTATGTTATTGTAATGTCACCTTCTTCTTTAATTGTGTTTCCTTGTCATTAATGAATCTATAACATCTGAATCATAGTGATACAACTCCTACATCAGGTTTGTAGGCAAAGCATTTACTTAATTCACGATGGCTGTAACATGAGGTGATTTTATTACATATGCTGTGAAGGAACTGCAAAACAACTAAGTAGGTTTATATGGTATGTGATATTATCTGGTACAGCGATAGTTATGAATAACCAGCAGTAGAGTGTACATAATGCAACAATCAATCAGCCATATATTCATACCCTTAACTTTCTGTGTTTTGAGTAATGCAAAGTTCAAATATGCTGTGGTATGATTTGTATGATATGGAGTGAAGGTTGAGTTATCTCTAAACATTGTTTGTAAGTTTTTAATCCTTCATGGCAAACATGTTCCCTCAGTAGCTCTTTGGCTGTCAACACATAACACACATACATGTGCCTGCATGCACACACAATTGTCTTTCATCAGTTTGCTAACCACCCTCCATTGATTTAATAATTGACCAGAAATAGTTTCAGATGGGACAGTCTTCAGTTCTTGTTTTGCATATCTTGTGACAGCCTGAGGATAACTCCTTTGTCTGTTGGTAATGATTCATACTGAGCTAAAAATGGAACTTAACCATTAGACTTGTACAGCACTCAAATATGATAGGCAGGCTGCAGGAAGATCAGGCAGAGCAAGGGGAATGAGACTGTGAACAGGCATTGGAGCATTCCTCAATCTGAGATACCACATGGTATGATGCACAATAATGAGTGAGGGCTCTCCACTTAGACACTGTGGTCGAATGGCAGTTCAGTGGATATTGGTTATTAGATTAACAGACTGATACACACAGTTTCTCACCACAGCAACCGTGATGGCAGGGACAGGACAGGTTTTTGTAATGTTAGCTTTTAGCCGATAATTGATATGGTTGATAGCCCAAGAACAGATGGATGAATATTTATATTATGAGATGCTTGCCACGTCTTTGACCCAGGTTTAAATTTTTAATTGTGTTGTCTGGCATGGTCACTTGTTAAAATGAACAAAAGTTCATTCTGCATAATTTATGTGATTTTAGCCTTTGTTGAATGGAAGTCCAAGTGCTAGTGCACTGCTTGGCACGTCTGCTCTAGTGCACAACTACTGTCAACAAAACAGAAAATGTCAAGACATGGACCAAGTACGAGAGATCATGAGAAAGTTTGAGGGTTTTCTTGGGTCTGGTTGCCAGTCTTCTGATCAGGCTGAACAGCAGCAGTTTGTACTTGCTTTGAAAGCAATTGGTAATGCAGGCATCTTCATTGAGTCTACTGACACCCTCAGGAACTGTATTCAGGTAACTGAAACTTGTTTTTCAGAATTTACTATCATTAACTTAAGCAGTCAGTGTATAAGGCTGACAAACTTACCTTCTTCATGTGACAACTGTTTTGAAATTTGGGAGCCTTAATCTCCTGGAACAGCCAGGGTCTGTCCAAGCCTATACAAGGACTGCTGTACCTTCACCTTACCATCATTGAACTTAATGTAATAAGTAAATGAAAAAGATACTGATTACAGAGACTGTAATATAGTCATTTAAACTGCATTAGTGGCAGGCTGAGTGTTGAATTTTTATCAGTGATATATTTAAAGGGCTTACACTCAAAAGGGGATCATGAATTTCGTCATTTAAATGCTTTCTTTGTAATTTCTATTGTGCAGTCTTCCTATTCTTAGTTTCTTCACATGATATTTGACATTAATAGAATATATACGCTGGCAACTTCTTACACTTCTATTGCTTGCAAAAAATTTGTTATAAAGGTTTTGAAATAAGTATGTGGTTAACTCTTAAGGGTTGAATACTAGTCATGATAACAATAATTAACCTTTTGATGCCTAATGTCAACTATAGTGGTCATACACACCACTAACCTCTAAAGTTGCATTTTTTATATTTACTCAACAAACATAGGTACTGAATATTTTAAACATGGTATATATTGTCCGTCTTTTTCTCTTCAAAATGCAGTTTGTTTCATAATTTTAACTTAGTTGGTTCCTGTATTATTCACATTTTATATACAGGTGTGCTAAAATTTAAAAAAAATAATTCCGGCGCCAAAAGGTTAAGCAAGAGGACATAATTTTGACACTTGGCAAAAGTAATTTCCTCATGTGGATTGTCTTCTTCCTAAATTTATGAACATAAAACTCTTGTTTCAAGTACCCAGCGTACACATTACTGTAGTATACAAAATGCAGTATGGTGCTTGTTTTTAATTTACTATGTGATAGAATAAAAATGAGTATATTCTGAACTCTGGAATCATATTTGTTATGAAGTCAGAGTTTATTCACTTTTAAGAAATCATTATGTTTAGACATCCCTCCTGACTGGTTGTATAATGATAAACATATAAAAAGCATGCATGTACTATAACAAAGAATGACATATTTGTTGTATTATCAGGCAGTGAATCCTATTGAAGTACGGCTGGCTACCATTTCTGCATACCGTCGATTGCCATGCACTGAAAGTGATCAGTCTCACTTCCTGAACCTGTACACAAATAAACATGAAGACACAGAGATCAGAATTGCAGCATATCTGGCAATCATGCAATGTCCATCCCCTCATGCAATACGGTGTATCAAAGATACATTGTACAGTGAAGATGTCAACCAAGGTAAAAAAATATACTGTACAGAACTAGACTATTTTGGTTGCTAGAAGTATTTGAATCCCTGAATTATTTACCTAACTTCATACAATTTATTAGATTCCTTATAAAATACTGTTTAAATAAATATGAATCACGAATTTAATTTAGCAATAAATTTCACAAAACATAATTTAGCTTACATTATAGTCAAAGAAATAGCTTATCACAACAGACTTATTTTGCCGTGGAATTTTTCATAGACAACAAGAGTTTTTACTTTATTTTTTATTATTATTTATTTATTTTTGCTTTTTTTTAAAAAACTAGAAGTGAGCAATGAGAAATAACTTGCACTTCTTAGTAATTTCACATTTACTACTTTCCCAGCTGTTTCTTTTTTTACATGTTGATTCAATTCCACACGCAACTGAGAGGCAAAAGAAACAGATGTATACCAGAACATTCTACCACTGAAAGCCAAATTTCAGTTTCTGCACATTAATATTTATTCACCCAGATTTTTTTTCTTGTCTTTGTAATCCTGAAGAACACCACTGAAATTATATGACGAGCAACATTAGCACTTATTAAAAGTATACTACATGAAATATGTTGTAAAACGAAGAAAATTAAGTTAGCACTGATGGAAGAATTCATGGTGAAAAGTTTTGTGGATGAATTTTCTGATTATTACGTTATTAAAACAATGGTGCATTATATAATTACATAATAATATTTATTGTTGTATACTTAATTGTAATTCTGGAGAATAGCCTATTCATCTTTCTTTAATTTTGCATTTACAAAGTAGAAAGACTATTGTGGTTTGCAAAAATGAATTAACAGAATAAGTTTTTGAATAATGCCGCCCTGATTGAAGTATGCATCATACATAATAATGCTTTTTAAGTGTCAGTTAAAACAGATTTATTTACATAGTGCTTTTTACATTTTATATTAAATGCTCATTTTCTTGTAAATAGAATCTTTGAAGTTTTTTTCAAGATTACTTTTAGCTTAGACATAAAACTTTGACTGAACTCCTCAAGTATTTAGAAAATTAGTAAATTTATCCAAATCTGTGTAATTGGGCTTCATTCTGTTTCAGTTGCGTCATTTGTATGGACTCATCTCACAAACCTGCAGGAAACATCAAGTGTCTGGAAACAGAGTGTCCGGGCACTTGTATCAAATGACTTTCTGCAGAACAAATTCAAGACTGATGTCAGAAAGTTTTCACGAAATTACGAAGGTTCTTTCTTCTCTGAGTCCCTCAATGTGGGTGCTGCTGCGGAGAGTAATGTTATCTTCACTCCACAGTCATATCTTCCTCGTTCTGCAACATTAAATCTCACGTTGGACTTGTTTGGGGAGCCAGTTAATATTTTGGAATTTGGGGCACGTGCAGAAGGTTTTGAAAATATTGTGGAGAACATGTTTGGACCTGAAGGTTACTTTCCTGATAGTGCTATGAACAGCATATTGAAGAAGCTGAAAGATACAGATAAACGTGAATCAGATAGTGTCGAGAACAGCATCAGTCAACTAGCAGACCAGTTCAATGCAAAGGGAAAATTAGAAAAAGAGCCCTCTGCATCTGTGTACACTCGTGTGTTTGGTAATGAACTTTACTATACACAGCTGCTTGGACTGAAAGAGATGATACACACCATACGTGATGCCTCTTCTTTCAGCGTTGTCAAAAAAATTATGCAGGAAAGAGATATTGATTTTACAAAGTCTTTAGTATTGATTGATGGATCATATATCATTCCTACTTGCGTTGGTTTCCCCTTGAACTTGGCCCTTAATGGAAGTGCTACTGTGGGTTTGAAGATAAATGGTTATGCAAATGTGAAGGACCTTTTCACCCTCAATTCAATTGACATAGAAGGCAGTGTGACACCAAATGCTGCTGTTGAATTTGCAGGAACCATGGCTGTGGATGCAACTGTAACAAAGGCAGGTATCCGACTTGTCAATAGATTGCTCACTAATACATACATCTCCGGGAAAGCAAAAATTCAGGGTGGAGATTTCGTGGACTTGCAGCTGTTTGTGCCTCGTGAGAAAATTGAATTGCTGGATGTTGCATCACAAATATTTTTCCTGCATCGTGACCACCTTGTTGAAAGCAAAGGTATTGCAGATAATGTGGAAAATTATACAGTATGCTCTACAGATTTTGCAAGTTCCCTAATTGGTATGAAGCCATGCATGGCACTGACTTACATCAACTCTTCTCTTAATCCCAGTGCTCCTTACTTTCCCCTCACAGGACCATTCAGATTCCACTTAGACATTACCAAGATCGATACTTTTAATGCATATGAATTTATCTTCAGACATCAAAACAAAATCTCTGCAAGGAAGAGTGGAACGTCCATGATCTTCCATTTTGACACACCTGGATCTAAAGTTGATCGTAAGTTTAGTGCTCAGTATGTGTTAGACTGGACAAATGCAGCTGCTAAAGCAAGCATTATGACTCCCTTCATCAAGGTCAGCGCAAGTGGAAAGATGAAGAACTCTGACTCTGTAACCTCCCTAGATGCACTTATAATGCTTAACAACCAAGAACTTATTGCAACAAGAATAGGTTGTAAAAGGAGTAAAACTGGACACACTGGCCATTATGAGCCCTTCTTTCTGCTGTCATATAGGAAGAAACTGATAGCAGACATCGGTGGCAAACTGAACTACATTGAAGGTTTCAAGTACAGTGCCAACTTTGCAATCAAGGGTCTATCAAAGGAACCATTTACAGTTTCAGGTAAAGTAGTTATCATTATGTTGTACCATTGTGACTATACCGTTCAAGAAGATTTTAAATTGCTGAAACCCAAATTAGGTAAAATGAATGTATAAGCCTTTAATTCAGTTAACATATTTCATTCTACACAAAGGTTACATTGACACTTAACTGCATTTAAGATTTGTCATTTCCAGAATTTATATACTTGTTATGTTGATACTGATTATTGTTCATAAAAATTTATAGGAAATTTTATCATGAATGAGAACAATTATAACGTGGTGGGTGATGTAAATTCAATGCCATTGACCAGTACCTTCCATGGAAGTTTGCACTTTGATGAAAATTCCCTGAGTGCGAAAGCAGCTGTAAAATATAAGACTGGCAACAGCAAACCTCATATGTTGGAATTTTCTGCTAAACTGCAGGACAACTCCAGAGGAACACTAATCAGAGAGGGTGTTTATGTCACAATGCAGGTATGTAGAGCATACATACTGTAATGCACCATAAGTTATCTAACATGTCAAAGTTCTCAAGTCATTTGTGTGTGTGTGTGTGAGTGTGTGAGAGAGAGAGAGAGAGAGAGAGAGAGACAAACAGGCAGACTGGTTGACAGGGAGAAAGACAGAATGTTTATCAGATGGTGATGTGGCGTGAAAACAAACCTTAATGACAAATTTTGTTCAGTTATATAACAGTAATTTCCAAGACACAATGTCACATTGGTAGCAGTGACATATTGCCTATTGAAAAGATATTGACTTCATTGACAATGTCAACATGCACACAGAGTGTTTTATAATTTTTAGAGACAATGTGAATGGTTGTGATACATTCAGTAGGGATGTGGTCTTAGTATTGTGAAATACAGTTGCCTTCATAATCAGTAATTTTTCAAGCTTGTTTACCCTAAATCTTTTGTGTATATTGAGTGTGGGGATTTAGAATGTGATCATATGGAAGTAAACAAGTATATACACAGGAAAAAGACATGGTAGTTTATACTGTTTAAACAGTTTCATTTTAAGTCTAATTTGTTCTAAATTAGAGGATTATTTCTTTCTTTTAGAAGTAATGACTTGGGTAAGTAAACTACACACTGAACTAGAATTTGATGACAAGCAGGAGTCATGTCATAAGGGGAAAAAAATTAAAGAATATATGAAGGCGTAACTAAAGTGCTAATAAGAAAATAAACTACAATAAACAAATATAACACATGGTTTGTATGGTTGTTTACCACAATTTTCAAAGAAAATCATATTATGCAGACCAAAAATGTACCGAAGCATTTGCATCATACAGTACTTCACCTTGCAATGCCTGCCTTAGTACACAGTACAGACCTTCAATTCTCACATGCTACCAGCCTCAGGGAATCGCACATTTGTAAATTCATTTGAGGTCACTGTAAATTAAAACTTTTCTGTCCTGGAGAATTGCTGGAATTTAAATCCTAGCGTCTGTGAAGGTTTGCTAACATGCACCTTTCTTATGAGCGTCACTCTGTCTTGCATAGTGTAGCAGTGAAGTCTTTTTTTATAAGTGGCCCTGAGTTATTTCTAGCGACCTAATGTAAATGGTTTAGCATCACCTTACAGATATGTTGATGGAAGTATCAAGTCCAACAGTGCAGTTATTTAAATGAGTATTAGCTACGCAAATTAAAAGTAATTGTTTCATTTTACTGTAAGCTGAAACTAAAATGGAACCATTCTATATGTATATACATTTTTCATAGTGATATTGCAAATTTACTGGTATTGCATTACAGTGACTCAGCAGTTATATTTTATTTCTGTAATATTAGTTACAGTAAAAGTGCTTAAAAAAGATTGCTGTGTAGGAATAATGAAGGTTTGTGGGATGCTGTAGGATTGTTCAGAGAGACAACCGCAGTATCACACATATATAACAATATTTATTAGTGTCAAGAGTAGTACAGTATGGAGACGACCTAGTTGTTGTGTAATAGTTATGGTCTGCAGCGGGGCGTGTAGTGTGTTAAACCTGCCGGATGGGAAGCAACTGGTCCGCTCAGTCGGTGTCTCTGCGGTGTGATGTGGAGAAGCAACCAGTCAGACGTGGGTGACGGTGTACCACTGAGTTCACGGCTGGACTTGTGAGATGAGGGCCACGCTAAACCTCGGCAGCTAGTGGCCAGTGCAGTTGTTGGCCGTCGGCTGCTTGCTGTATGCCGGGATGAGCGGTGGTGTGCCTGGTCCACGAGGCATTGTGGCCGGGCAGTCGGGTCTCCTGTCTTGTTGTGTCTTGTAAAGCTTCCTTCTCGATGTGTTGTGGACAGTTACTCCTTTCTGAATGAACTGCCTTTCGCTGGTCAGATGGCTTCTTTTATACAGGTCACTGTTGGTCAGCCTGCTTTGCCACTGGCTTGTTGGCAGAGCTGATGGACGTGGCTACCAGAAGGTAGTTCCGCTTGTCAGGGGCCGTTTTCTCTGTTCATGGAAGTAGACAGAGAAGGAATGAGTGAGAGAGTGGTTTGCTGTGTGGGCTAAGCTGCTGTTGACTAGGTCGGAGTGTTGATTGGTGTACGGACAGAGGAAGGAGAGCTGCAATGTGGGTGTCCCCACAGGTTAATCTAAAGAATGCTGTGTGTTTGTATGGTTACTCTAGGCAGATTCAGAGAACATAGTTTAATGAGTCATTGCTTGCAAGTCTTAGCCACATTAAATTTATCATCACCTTATGACCATTATTTATGTGCATTCTGTGAATTGAATTCCCAGATGTCGCAGTTTCCTCACTACAGTGGTGATGCATTTTGGGAAGTACAACACAGCAATCATTATTTTGAGAGCATTTTTAAACTGGCTGTTGGTAATATAACATGGCAGACACAACAGCTATACCACTACCAAACAACTAAAGATGACACGCATCTGGCTATATCGTGTACATTGGCCTGTCAAAAATTGGGTGTCGACTACGGTGTGGATGTCTTGTACCAGGTATCTGTATAAGCAGAGATGGGGAAAGTTGAATGGAAAATGTGCTGAAATATTAAAATATTTTATGCTAGAATGAGCGTATAGGTATTGCAGAAGGGATTTAAATGCGTCACTGAATTTGGGAGACTTTGACAAGTAGAAAGTGAGGCTTGTTTTTAATACCCCATAAAAGTAACATTTTGAAGAGAAAAAAGCATTGTAGAATCTCTTGAAAATTTACCACAATATCCACCTGGTACAGCATATCACAGAATCTGGTACTGAAAGTAGTGAGTGGCCCTCATTTGCATATCAGATAGTTTCAGATTCAGATCACAGCCTAGAGACTGGCTGTGCTGACGTAAGGTTTTTTTAAAGTTTATATAACGATACTTTACATATCCAAGAGTATACAACATTGATACCAAATATTGTTCAGTACATGGATGTCCAGTAGTAATTTATGGCTTAAGGAGTGGCATACAATATTAGAGCTAACATGGAGCACTTATATGTAAAATACAGTCAAACTCTGATATAGCAACACTTGATATATCACCAGCCTCACTTACCACCCGTGAAAGTCTGTGAAAGAAATTCCCTACTGTATGGTATTTTGATTTACCGTCACTATCAATATGTCATGACCCTTGATGTATGAATGAGGAGCTGATGGATGGTGTCAAGGACTGGCTCAGCTCCCAGCCGGCAACTTTCTATGATGCGGCGATAGTGAAACTCATGTCACGCTATGACAAGTGCCTCAATTCAGTGGGTGATTATGTCGAGAAGTAGCCTAATTATGTAGCTAACTTTTGTATATAATAAAATATTTTTCCTTCTTTCTTGCTTTTTTTAACAGCCCACCGGATGTTGATTTCCGAATAGTCTATGTACAAAGTTTGAGAATTATAAATTTAGATGATATTCACCTTCAGACATAACCTTTGATGTTATAAAATCTTACTTCTCTCAAATTTATTACAGAAAACTGTGTGATGTGAATAATTTCCAAAACTCTTAAATTATCGACATATATTTAGTATTTTTATAATGTTGCCATATAATGTTTGTATAATTCTTGTTTTTTTAATTACCATCAAGGTTATGGAAACAAAAATTTGTTGATTTTGCAGCCATCTTTATTTTCCATTTGAGTTTCCAGTAATCATGCAAAAATTATGTGTTTTTGAAAGCTGTATGATTATGTCCATTTATGTGATAATACTCTGTTTGGTGAAATGTTTCTGTTCCAGAAACAAATATCTGTGTAACACAGATGTTTGTTAAAAGACATTTATTGATAAAATAACTTTATATTGTACTAAGCATTGTATCTTACCAAGGGAAATATGCATTTTTCATTAACAGAGCTAATTTTTTAATGAGGGAAAGAGGAAAATTTTATTTTTCTTTGACATAAACAAAGAAAGAAAATTATGTACATTTTATTTACATTAACGATTGTAATAGGTCACACATGATAACAGATTCCTTTTTTTCACAGCTGTATTTTTGCCTTGTATCATCTTCAACTGCACTTGCATAATGCCTTCTTCAGCACTGTGACACTGGTTATCTTCCATCCTGTCATAATCAGTGGTAAAGGTAGTTAAAATAGCATGACTTTTAGGCTATGTTATGAACGTTGCAGGTAGCTAATGCCACTATTTCAAGCCATCTCAAGACAACAATTACTCCTCAGTATAAATTGTTGGCCAGCTTGAATTACTCACATGAGTTGGAGGACAAGATGCATCAACATGAACTGGATATAGAACTGAGTAGCCCATGGTACAAGAGTGGAATATATGGTACGCTGGCTGAGTCATCACCTAGCCAACATGAGATTCAATTGTCAAGTTGGTGGGGAACACAAACTGATGTCCGCAGAGTGAATGTTAATGGTTTCTATTTGGGTAACAGCAATAAGTTGAAGGTGGATCATCGGCTGTATATAACACTGGATGGAGAGCTGACGGGCAAGCTTGTTGCTGGCCTAACGTCATCCAGTAATTTTAAAACCCAGTGGATAAAGCTAGAGTTGTACAATAAAACCTACTTGGCAAATGTGACCTACATAAAGGACATGTAAGTATAAATTGCAGACCCTCTTATTAGATTTAGCATATAATAATCATCATCCTGAAATTGTTTTATATTACTGAGAAAATCCACAGGATCATCAATTATAAGGGACTGATACTGATGCAGGAATTGGGAAATATCAGAGAAGGTAAGTGTAGAAACCATGTTGCTTGCATGTACAAGAAACAGAAGAATGGATAAGTACAAAAGCAGGATATTAGGAGAGAGATTTAAGTGGAAACACAACAAAAAAAGTTTCTGAAATTATGGATAGGATGGTGTGAAGATATGTTGTCAACAAAACAACGTATTTGTAAGCATAAAATACAAAGATGTTGAATAAATTACATTGGTCAGACCAATAGATAGGTAGGGGACTCAAATGTAGTATGATGTGCAAAATGAAAGTAGGAAAATCCTTGAAACGTATGACTGAAACTTTTACTAGAGGATACAGAGTAACGGAGAAAGACTTTGCTATAATTGGAATCATCCTGATGGAAACTTCAATGCATGGAAGTGTTATATTATTGCTAGCCCTTTTGCAAAATTTGGCTTTAAATGTTAAAGAATTTGGAATAATGCCTTATGTTCTTTTAATTGTGGAATTTTTTGTTGAATAATGCATGCATTTAATTGTGCTGTGAAGGTTCCAACTGCTTGCTACAAATGGACTTCTTTCTTACAGTGGAACAGCTGATTCTATGAAACATCATCAAAATCAGATAGCTCACCTGAAATACAATTTTATATCTGAGGCAGTATGTTTTTATTTCATATTATTGCACCAGTGTCCATCCACTCTTTAGCTGTCTGCAGCAAGTTAACTACATGTGAATGAACTCTTGTCATAAAAACCTCAAAATAAGGCTCACTGCTTCACAGGTCTGTAATTTGGTGAAGCCTTATTTGATTCAGAAATCAGGATTTATTTTCGAGAACTTTTTTATGAAAATATGCGTGGTTGGGGTACATTTTGTAAATTTGTGCAGATGCTGCATGCACCAACCCCCCTCACTACAGCATATCTTCAAATAAGTTCTGGTTCCACAAGGAATACAACACATACACCAAAATTTTGATAATGTTGTACTATTGTGTACCTGAAAGTTAAAACTAATAAATCAAATTTACAAATAGCTTTAAAGGTCACGCTGTTGTAAAATGTTTCAATCAAATGAAATATCAGACATGGCATGCATTTGTAGTGTGGGATGATGAATAGGGTAAAGCATTACATAGAACCATAATACAAAGGGGGACTGGTACACTTTTTGAAAAGCTGAGGGTACACTTCTTACCTTCCGGTTAGTGAAAATAAGATGCTCTCTACAATCAACCACCACTCGTTGAGGAGCACAGTTTATATTTAGCAACATGTTATTAATGGAAGAGGCCAGGTAGAGTAGTCAGTATAATGATGAGGCTATGGGCTGGAAGATGGGGGGTTTGATTCTTGGCAGGGCCAAGGGATCTTCTGCAAAACGTACAGAACACATCTGGGGCCCACCCAGCATCCTTTTTAATGGGTACTCAGGATTATTTCCCCTGTGGTAAAATTGCTGGTGCATGATGTTGACTATCACCTCCATCTAGTGCTGAGGTAAGAACGACTGGAGCTATAGCACTATTCCCCCTGCATATTTGGCTTGGACAGGAACAACTTTTACCTTTTATGATTAGTGGGAACTATACTGAAGGAACAAATCCTACTTTTACATACCAATCCACTCCTGCCAAGGCGTAGATTGGTGTAGGCTTAGTGCAAACTAGCACAGCATAAAAGACAAGCATTGCTGTGTTAATTAACATCTGAGAATAAGAAAGTACAAATACATTCTTATACAATGAAGCTGTTATTATGACTAGAGAAAACTTATAGGCTCACTGTTATAACAGGGTGGTAAAAATGATGACTGAACAAAGTAAATTGTCCACGAAGTCCTGCTGCAATTCAAAAACGTTTATTCTTCCTAATTACATCATTAGTAACACCAATTATTTTATTCTCAACAAGTTATATTTTACTGATTTATAAGTTATTTTTGTTTTTCTTGTATATAAACATTCTGCAAAAAATTGTAGTAGGCATTCCCTGATTTCATCTCCTTTTAATTCACTGATGCATGTAATTTGTCTTAGGAGCCAGAGTAGCATAATCGATATAGCGGCTAGGCTATGGGCTGGATGGCCTGGGGCTCGAATCCTGATAGAAGCAAGAGATTTTTCTCTTGTCCAAAATATCCAGACTAGCTCTGAGGCCTACCCAGCTTCCTATTTAATGGTTACTGAGTTTCTTTCCGGGGTAAAGTGGCTGAAGCATGAAGTAGTCAACCACTCATCTCCATCTGGTGCCGACATTAAGAACTGGTGCTATACTAATAGCCCCCCTCCCCTTGCCTATATATCTTAAAGGTGTGGACAAAGAAAGCCTTACATTTGTTCATGTCTCCTTTTCTCTCCTTTTTATCCTCATCTCTTACCATCTCAGGAGTCTCAATTGTACTTCTGCATCTGTGTAAGAATACATACCAATTGCCTGTATTACTACTGGTACATAATAAGTTTTATGTGTTAAGTTGCATGCTTGTGATAACTTTTTCTATGTGACATTTTAAATGCCTGACAGTGTTTTGTCAGTGTTATTATATGTAGCCATGCAGTTGTAATATTAGCATGTGTTTCCAGCTTTCATTTCCTAGAAGGTACAGTGCAGTTTGCTGAGTCAACGTATGGTGGAAGCTTGGTTCTCCTGAGTACTTCAATTGAAAAGGGGTTGGCTGTTGATCTGAAACTACGAAAACGACTCACCTTGGCAGCAAAGGTAAAATAACTGGCATTAGTTTGTTGCTGATTAATCATTTGAAGTTCTATGACATATTGGTGTGTTTGAGTTGCCGTTATTGTTTGTTTGGCAAATGACTGTATTAGTAAGAAAGTATGTAACAGTTCTCTTTACATTTAACCAGAATCAGAATACATTTAATTTTTAAATTAAACTGCCCATCAGTTTAATGCTATTAATATTTACATTACTATTAAACAGAGATGGTGAGACACGATGCCTACATGTTATGATTTTGGTGTTGCATTGAACTTTTAATTTGTATGTATGACATGTACTAACAACCACTTTACTTGAATATTTTGAAGTATGCTGTATTTTCATTATACAAATTAAACCGTGATTTTTTTATTTATAACAAACCAACCTTGAGTAAGCAAGCAAGTAAATAAGTAATGAACTAATATGATGCAGAAAAATCCTGCTTGATAAGGCAACATTAATGCTGATGGACCAACAGTGCTGTCTGTCTGCAGCACCTTATTCCAGTATATTCACAAAAACTCTCGTATCTGTAGGCCATCTTCTCAATCTGCAACCTGAGTGTGTCCACTCCATGGTGACAGTGGACCCACGTAACAGAATTTCTAACACTAACACTTTTCTAAAAACATCAGTGGAGTTCAATAGTATAATTAATTTAATATTGTACATTTTACATCCAACTATATTATATACATAATATTTAACACCAACTTGTTATATAATGCTTTTATTTATTAATTATTGCTCTGGCATAATCCAGCCTTTGCTGTTGGCCATCTTGAGGGAGCTCATTAGTTTTTTTCAACATCTGCAGCTTATTTGACCACTTGTGTAGCATAAGTTTTATATGCATTATTAAAAATATGATTAATATTAAATATTAAAATCCTTAAAATCAGTTAAATGAAATATAAAATTATGAATTATTTTAATTGTATATTTTTGCAATTTTTCTGTGTCCAAACAACTGTGTAACCCTTCTTCAAGTGGAATAGGTCCAGTTTTCAGGGATCTCATGTTCAAGTTGGTGTTAAATATTACGTATATAATATAGTTGCATGGATACTGCAAAATATTCAATTTCCAATTGCCCAACAGGCGCAAATTTCCTACAACTTAATGAACATCAAAGAAAAGTTATTAAAGACTAATTAAGCTATTTGGTTCAACAAACTATGCAAAAACCATCAACTAACAACTTAAATAACATAAAAATCAAAGTAAATGGCTGTAACAAATAAAGTTGTAATATTAGGAAGTTAGCCATCAAGTAGAGATTAAACCAGTACCTCAATTTTTTTTGTTTTGTTTTGTTTTGTTTTGTTTTGTTTTACATGCAAAAACAAAATTAAATGAGAAATTAAATAGAAACCAATTCGAATGCACAGAACTTTGGAATACATTATGTAACTGTATCCAAACATGTATCAAATATAAACTACAATCTATGAATGAAGCTCAGTATGATAGATTAAACAAAAAAACTCGAGTACAACATATTTATTCACAGCTTGAACACAAAGTACCTGAACCTGGGGCATATTCCACTTGAAGAAATACTACACAGATTTAACATAATACATTTTCCATGCAACTATATTACACTCACAATGAATCAATACCAACTTTTTGCACTGTATTATTTATTTGTTGGTTAGTTCTCCAACATGTTTCAGCATGACTTATTGGGCCATCTTCAGGGAGACGTCTATAATGTGTGCAATGTTTGTTTTCATTTAACTACTATGAGTTTTCACATATGATTAAAATCGGTGTTGTAGTAGACTGTGGTTAAAATCAGATTTCTGGACACAACATAGGCTATAAATTGTGTGATTATGAGAATTGTATAATACTGTACTGTATATTGTACTTATTGTAACTATATTGTATTTTAACCATAATGTACTTACTTACTTACTCCATGGTGCAGAGTCCTTCTTGAGCAGCTAACTGGTTTGCAGCTAGTCAAGAAATTCCCTGCATTTCATGGAACCCAAAGGTTCATTACCACGCACACAAGCATCCGCCATCTGTCCCTATCCTGGGCCAGCCCAATCCATATACCCACATTCCACCTCCTGGAGATCCATCCTAATATTATCCACCCATCTACACCTAGGTCTCCCCAGTGGTCTCCTTCCCTCTGGTTTCCCCACCAAGACCCTATACACCCCCTTCTCCTCAACCATACGTG
>Ga0123354_10001463_pt1 | contig 28800 bp, 17 predicted proteins | sample TergutLab28metaG_2_FD_97872 | JGI IMG/M metagenome (GOLD analysis project Ga0123354, IMG submission 97872) | Labiotermes labralis P4 segment gut microbial communities from Petit-Saut dam, French Guiana - Lab288 P4 | ecosystem: Host-associated > Arthropoda: Insects > Digestive system > Gut ... | reverse complement strand
TTTTTTTTTTAGAAGAATAAATTTTCTTTTTTTTCCCTCACACCCCCTCTTTTGCCCTTTTGTACTGGGGATTGCTCTTACCCCCCCCCCCCCCAATCTGTCATTGGCTTGCTGGGTGCATCATCATTTGTGGCACTGGTTATGGTATTTTGAATTTGTAATGTGTGGTTATTCATTCATTTACTAATCTGTCTTATGACAGGTCCAAAGCCTCTTCCAAAACGAGCTCTCCACATAGTGTGATGTAGAGCTTCCTCCTTCAAATGAGAGTATCCTCTCCTTTCCTTAAGGTCATCCAGTAGCTTCCTACATCTTTTTCCTCGTCTGCCCGTTGGTTCTATCCCCTCTTTATCTTTCCTTCAAGAACCCGTTGTAGAAGGCAGTTTCTACACAAAATATGACCAATCCAGTTAGCCTTCTGTTTACTTAGTTCATGTAGGATATTCCTATGCTCCTTGACTCTAAGTAATACTTCTTCATTTCTCACATGATCAGTCCAACTGATCTCTTCCATCCTTCTCCAGCACCACATTTCAAAACTTACCAGGTGTTTCTGATCTACTGCCCGAAGCGTCAAGTTTCAGCACCGTATGAAGCTATGCTCCAAATGTAGCACTTCACTAGCTTCTTCCTCAATTCCAAGTCCAATGTGCTGGTAAAAAGAGCCATCTTCATGTTGAATGTAGCTTTAGCCATAGCAATCCTACCTTTAATTTCACAAGTACATCTTCCATCATTTGTTAAAATGCTACCCAAATGTTTAAAAGATTCCACATTCTCTAGTTGTTTTGGTCTATCGTAATTTTTACTGGGAATGGTTGTCTTGAAATTCTCATTACTTTTTGTTTTTTCCACATTCATTTCCATTCCATAGCATTCTCCAATTTCAGTTAGTTTATCAATCATGTCCTGTAGCACCTTTTCATCCTTAGCCAGTAGCACAAGGTCATCCACATATTTCACAGTGTGATTGATTTGCCCTCCTATTTTGAAGTCTCCAAACCCTTCCGGAGCTTCCTTGGTAAGGCATTCGCTGTACAAGTTGAACAGAATTGGTGACAAACAGCATCCTTGTCTAACTCCTCTTTCAATCTTCACACTTCTTGTCTCCCCTTGGTTCATTCGCACTTTAACGCTCTGAGCCACGTACAAGTTGCTAATCAATCTTCTTTCACGCCAGTCAATACCAGTTCCCTTTAGGATCTGCATTAATTTGGTCCAGTTGACTTGGTCAAATGCCTTCTGCCCGTCTGTGAAGCAAACACATAGTTCCTCATCTATCTCCATGGTTCATTCTGATATTATTCTCAGCATCCCAATTGCAGTTCTAGTTCCATTTACTCTTCTAAACCCAAACTGATCTTCTCTGAGTACATCCTCAGTTTTCTTTTCAGTCCTTCTAAGTATCTCTGCTACTGTCTTTGCTGTATGTGCGATAAGGCTGATTGTGTGGTTATATTAAGACCAAATATTGTTCTGTTCCAAACCGCACATTTTCAACTTTAGACCATTGACTGCTGTGTGTATGACTCATGTGAAGAGAGCATGATATTCGTGCTTTCGCTTAATGCTTGTCCATAACTGGTCTTGGCTGGATTGCTTTTACTAACCGGCTGGCAGTATCGTAACTTAAAAACTCTGGAACCTTTGTAGGAGGCTCATTTCTAATTTAAATTGTCCATTATTTGTCTGTTTTAGCGCTATTCAGTGAATTATATCCATCTAGACAATATTTACAGGCATTTTAAAATATATGTTATATTGAAAGCATAATAAATACTGAAAATACAAGCGTTTTAATTACAGGATATTTCACATGGAGCTTTGGTATTGTGTACTGGAATTAATGCAGCACTGAGGCTTCATCAATTTGTTTTCTGACTTCATTTGTTTGGTGCAAATGTGTGTATACTGTGTGTTAGTTTTATCTACCCATGAGCACTTAATGGTTATGTTGTATACACCTGTACTGCTGTTCTCAAGATAATGTGTACATATCACTCTAGCAAGTTGGTTCACAGTGCATTGAAACTTCATCGTTCTGTGTGTGTGGTGGAGAAAAGTTAAGCAGTGTCTGTAGAGTGGAACTCTTCTAGTGTGTTCCTTAACCATAGCAACCAATGGACAGTGGTAACTGGTAAATATAGGAGCATTTGCAATGTTGCTTAGAGTAAACATGGTAACCAGAAAATGAATAATGCTGTTAGTAATCATGGCCACTATGTAATAATTGGTGACCTTTGTAATGGAGTCATCCACAGTTACATTACTGATCAAAGTAATCAAATGTGTGCATGTAAAGAGCCTCTTGTTTTTGTTTATTTTTGACCAAACTTCCATTTTACTGACAGATTATAGTAATGGGATCTGGATTGGCCCTTGCAGACAGATGAACAAACACAAAGCTAGTAACATTTTGCAAATTAGCACCTTTGGGTAGTGCATACAACTTTAGAGATGAGGAGAATGATATATTTATGATGGTGTCTTTGTGTAGTGTTTCATGTTATAAATGGGATGTTTGACTGTATCCATGATATTACAAGAGAATTGTTTCTGAAACACTAAAGGAATTGTTATTTTACTTTATAAGTCTGTGCTAGAAAGTACCCCTTGTGATTATGTTTTGTGGAAAACCTTAATATTTGTAATTGATTTAGTGTTTTAATTTATTGAAAGCTTTTGATACAAGTTTGTAGTATTTTGGTTTTTTGCTAATTGAATATAGCTGCTTTCTCATGGGAGGGGCTTCTGAAATTGCAGTCTGCATATTGCGCGCGCAAACACGCGCGCGCGAGTGTGTATACACATACATGGCAAAAAATGTTTAGTTCACCCCAGAAGAGGCTATGAAGGCCCAGAGGGAGAAGGGTTTTAGCTTTACCCTTTCTTTAACCTCGGCGCTAGATGGGGGTGGCCAGCGCCACGCCTCGGTAGCTTTATCCCCCGGGAAAGAGATCCGGTACTTATTGTAAGGGGGTGGGTGAGTCCAAGGGCTAGTCAGGACAAGTTCCAAAAGTGTCGCCCCAACCGGGATTCGATCCCCGCACCGTCCAGACCGTAGCAAGACGCTGTACCAACTGTGTTATTCCAACCGACCACACACTTATGACTACCCCAAAGAAAAGTCATATTATGAAGTTACTTTATTTACAGGGTGAAATTTTGGCTCCCAGCATTAAAAGGTGCAATTTCATCGTATTCGGTGTCTTGGTTACACCAAAGTGCAGGAAATATTTGTGTAGTTTGTTCTTTTTAAATTGATAGTTTAATAGTGGAGGCTGCAGTATTCACTGTGTGTTTGACAGGAATTGCAGTCGCAGATAGGCCACATTGAAGTATATGTTAAGTGTTGTGTGTGGAATTCTGGGAAGCGAAGTTCGCTGCGTAGTTGTGTTTACGTGACATTTCGCGGTACTCGTTCGAACATGTTTTCGCGGCAGCCACAATAGCGATATCATTGTGAGCAACCTCACCGTACGTGTTGAAACTGTCGCGATTTGTGAGGCAGGTTGAGCATTCCTCCTCCGTCACCCATTTAGCCTTATTTATAAATGAAATATTGCGTATCCACATTATTGACAATTCGTAAAGATAGGTGCACGGTCACAATTTTTTTTGTCTTTTTTTGTGCATTTTGTGGTAGGGTTCTGTTAATATAGTGGCAGTGTAGTGTGTTGGGAAGGTAACTGTGTTGTACAGGAACTAGTTCATTTTTCAGAGGCAGTCTTGTAATGTGGCACGGTGTAGTTAGTTTGACAGGTACTGATGTTTTTACGGAATTAGATGCCACTCTTTGGACAGCTGAATTTTTTGGATCCTTTCTGCGGTGAAGTTTTAGGTTGGTGTCGGTTTCCTTTAGAAATTCTGGTACTTGTGAGCCAAACTACACGGTATCAATTTTCAGAACACCATAATTTTTATACCTTCTGTCTAATAGAGTTTATTTTGCCTTACTCGGGATTTGTTGCTTTATTAGAATAAAGTAGATTTGTTTGGATGGAACTTATTTTGAGGGTTTTTGGCTCGCTGTGCTAACATTGTGGCCAGTTCAGCACAAGTTGTGGTTTGCAGATGTACTGAATAGAAGGGCTCCACATGTTCGTTTCGGAGATCGTAGTAGTGAAAAGTTGAGAGCGTTGGTCAGCCTGACGCATAGTCACCCCTCCAAGGAGAGGTAATGAACTCGTCCGTTCCCGGCGTTGGTTCTTTGTCTCGGCAGTTGGAGCTTGTGTCGCGCGCGTGTGTGTTCAAAGTTGTGGGAGGTGGAACAATTTTGAAAACAAAAGATGGAGTGAAACCAAGAGGAAGAGCAAGTAGTTCGGATGCTTTGTACATAGTTTTTTTCGTGTGTTTGTGCTGGTGTTTTGTGTTTTTCCCTTGATTCCTGTGAAATAGTGTATATAAAACACGCAAGGGATCTTTTATATTTGTTTCGCGTATAAATTTCGCAACACGGGAGTTGGATGACACCGGCATCAGGATTGTTGATTTATTGTGACATGAAAGATATGGGACCGGATATGGTAAGTACTGCGTGTAAACTGACAAGCCCTTGGCCCAAGTGTTTATAATCTAAGGTTTCATGAACGGCGGCGAATTCTCTTAAAGTTGGAAAATCGATCTTCCCTTCGGCAAGCAACAAGTTGGTGTGTGTGTGTTTAAGAATCTTGAGACCGCCATGTTACGAACCTCTGCAATGTTTAAATTTATGTTAACTGTCCGTAACCAAACTGAAGTAGATACGTAACGTGAATTCCAATTGTCGAGTGTAGTCCGACGATGTTGTTTGTTCCCCGTAAACACTGAACCATTTACAGTGTTAATCTTTATGATAAAGTAAAGAAATTGCGTTGTTCCGCCACAGTTTTACCATAGCGAGACGTATTGCAGGTCGTTTCTTCTTGTTACTGACGGGAATTTCGCAGTTTTTGTTTTATTTTGTGGTAGCATCTGACTTACACGGACGGTGTTGCATTTTACTACCCGAGGTTTAGTGAAAGTGTCCTATGTTTTAGGGCAATTATTTTTTATATTTCGTGCGTGCTTCTTTTAAACATAAGGAGGACGAAAGTATACTTGAACTTAGGCGTCATGGATCTGATCGAAACCTTAAACTTCAAAGCCTTTGTGAAGGGACGTAGCGACTTCTGTTACTTCTCTTCACTAACCTGAGTAACGCCGGCACGTTTCTACCTTGAATCGTAAGCGGTGAAGAGGAAAGTAAGGAATTACGTCTGTAAAATGGGGATGACCCCTTGTATGTTATGCTCAACGTTTCACTACACATGCTTAATTTTTTTTTTTTTTACCGTTTTCTGATGATCGTGAAACTGATTTTGATGTTTGTGTTGAGTGACCTTTTGAATATGAGACTGGGGAGCACGGTGATTGAGATTTCGATTTTTCTACTGATGCCGGTAATATTCTCGAGGGACTGAAGTGAATTAAATTTTGCAAAGTGTGGGACCTTCACAGTGATGTTGATGGAGGCAGGCCGGGAGGTTTTTGTGAAATTTTGGTACCCATGTACCAGAACACACAGCTTCTCTTCCAAGTATACCTTCCCATGGGCTTTTTAATTGAGAGTGTTAATGGTTCCCTTGTAGTGTTTTATAGGAATTGGGCATGGTTTCGAAATAGTTTGTATGCGTACCTGAAGGGGTTAGTTTCTTTTGAGAGAAAAGTCGGACTGCCTTGAGTTGGTGGGGTTGTATTGTATTAGTTGTATTGATGACCCACGCTGAAACGCGGAGATTGTCTTTGTTCTCGTTGTGTTAGCCTTTAAGTTGATAGGGCCAAGTGAGTATAACTGAACCTAAGTCTCTGTATTTCCGTAACATTGATCAAATTTGTGATAGAAACTGAACACACGAACCATTTAGTTAGTGCTGTGTTGCCGGTTCCGCCACTTGCTTCGTGTTGTGTAGCGGCGGTGCACTAGGCAACGTGGTATTGATTCCCCGCGTTCTAAAAGGATGGGTTGTGGAGAGGGGAGGGCCTCCCCACTGAGTCACTTTCAACCCTACTATGGGTCTCTCCCCTCGCTATCCCTTTAGCTTCATCTGTACATCTCTTCTCCCTCATTCCTTTCCCTTTTACTGCCTCCCCACATTTGGTTTAACCATTCTCGTTTTCCTGTGACAGTTGTCTGGGAGGGTCCAAATACGTTTGCAGTCTTATGGCTGCAGCTGGCGTAATGTTATGAAAGCTGTAATCTTTGAAGATTCATATACGTATAATCACTGTTAGAGCCCCTTCGATTACATCTGGCGTTGCACGTTTGTTACATAGTGGGGTTTGTTTAGGTTCATGCCGTTGTTATAGTGAAGTCTTGTATCTGAATGCGTAGAAAACATACAAAGAAACATTAAAGCACATGGCCGCTCGTTCGTATCGCTCCATTGATCTTACTTGGAGTAACCGTTAGAAAACCTATTGATATTAAAATAAAAAATTAAATACCGAAATAAGAAAATACCTATTGATATGTTGAGACCTGGTACCAACAGTGATCTGTGATGTCACTTTATTTGGATCATGTTGGTAGAATTGTGGGAGGCTTGACACCAGCCAAATGCAGGCAATCGCTGGTCGGTAGTAGGCACGAAGCATTGTATGAATGTGTTTGTTTCCACAGTTCCATATTTCGCTTCAGCATACCAGAAGTGGCGGACGCAGTGGTAATCGCTTTCTGGTGTGCGTAACTTACCTCTGCCCTAGGTGTATAGGGTATGAACTCCGCGACCGAGAAGTCGTGATTCATTTCCTGCGGGGGCAAGTGATTTTTTCTACTCCCAGAGAGCCCACTGTGGTACTGGGGCCTACCCAGCCTCCATTGGGTGCGGGGGATTAAGCGGCCAGGGCGTGAACTTGAACACCCACGTTTGTGTAGCGCCCTGATTAATGTGTGGATCTTCGCCATATCATGCCTTCATGAGTTTGCACAGGAACGGTTTATCAGTTGATACACATTCATTCCATTGTACCAGTTATGATGTCCAGAATTAACGTAAGGGATTTCCTTGCTGTCACCGAATCGTGTATTAAACGGGATGTGGAGTCATTTCTGAACATCAGTCATGCTTAGGGAGCTTTGGTACTTGCCCCCGTTGTATGAAGACTGCCGTTGTAGTTACCTATTGTGCACGTAGGAGAGGACATAACATTTTTAAGGCACTGGATGACGAGATACGGAAAGTGTACTTATTTGTATCGGGGGATTTCTGAAATTCCGAGCGCTTTTAGCAAAATTATGGCCCAGTCACTCCTAATGGCAATAAACATTTCATTTTTACTGTCTGCATGCCGTACAACATCTGTGACATTCGAAACACCCTTCATGCTTTAAAAACATGGAAATTAATCATAGCGTGTAACTGTTGCACAGCGTGGCCCCGTGGAATTAAATTGCGGGAACATATTTTTGCGTTATTGCCATGATTCTTTAGGGCTGTTTATAGTTTAAAAATACACGTTGTACGTGAAAAATTTGGCGGCATCTTTTTATACTCGTATGCGGGAATTTAAAAGAATTTAGGGCGGTGTCGCAGTATTTTCTTCGTGTTCTGTACGTAGCGTAGTAAGTATTTGAGTTTTCTTGCGTGTTGTTTAAGGTACCGTTCATTGCTCACGTATTAATATCATGTCGTGTCGTAACTATATGCCCCAAGCCGTCAGGATGGCTTAAAGCGCATGCTGAAGAAAACAACAGGCCGACATCTTGTATCGTTGTCCCGAACGCTTCCTGTTAACATCGACAAATTTTAGTGACGAAGGGTATGACGAACTTTGTCTGGACTCGGTTTAACGTTCGTACCGGTAGCCCTCGGGACCCCAACTGTCCTTCTGTCGGGTATGCTAGTTGTGGGGATAAAATGCCGTTCGGCGTCGTGTCGTGTGCTGTGTTGTGTAGGAACGTAACCCCAACGTTACACGATGGTGTACAGGTGGCGAATGTGAGCTGCGTGACGAAGAAGCGGTTTCTGCAGTGTTAACTGATGGCAACTGATCAGAGGTTACGATTCAGTTTACGTAGCTTTGATGATGGGGATCAGCAGTATTGGGAACCCTACGGAAAACGGCCACCAGCTAGAGGGTGTTAAGGGGGTTACGCATATTTGTTATAGGAAGGCAGAAGCACAGACAGATGTGTTGCACATTGCTGTCGTATGGGGTGATAGGTCGTACGGTTTGGTAGATGTACAGTGCCATTTGCTGCCTCCATCGCCGTGAGTCAGCAGTCTCTGAAACGCTGTTACATATTTACCAGACCCTACGCCGTTGCAACTTTGTAGATCGTACTGTTCGTAGTCACCGCTTTGGAAACGTCAAATCTCGCGGGTATTTTGAAGATCGGGACGATGAATTGAGTTGAACTGGCAGAGAATAGGAACTTGGGGGTAAGGTTTTATCCATTTTCTGTTTTTGGTGGTTTTAACATGGAGAGCGAAGTGCTTGCCTTTGCGATTTGCATGGGAAGGAACTCTAACCATGTTTGAAGCACCCCATTTTTCTCTCTAGTAGGATGTAGGTCTATTTTATACTGGCCTCCGTCGTAATGGTGCTGCTACTTCTACACCGGTCGTTATTTATTCACGCTGTTTCTGCATATTTGTGGAACACTGTTTCTGATACGGTGGTCCGCGGCTTTAATTTGTGGTAGTCCGCACGTTGTGGTTGCCAAAGGGTCGTACATCTGGCCTCTGCGTGGTTTTGTTCGTGGGATGGGGTGAGAGTGTCTTGGATCTGAGGTCCACCCACCGGATGATGGATGAATGAATGCGGATCATTGGTGGAATGATATGTGACAGGAGAATACCGAAGTGGCGGGAGAAAAACTGTACCGGTGTCAGTTTGCCCACTGCAGATCCCACTTGGACTTCCCCGGGATCGAACCCGGTCTTCCGTAATGAGAAACCAACGACTAACAACCTAATTTGTGGCGCGACTCGTGTCCTTCGGTTACTCTTTTTTTGGCGTTTGAAATCAGCTGCACGTAAAGTCACGGTCGATAGCTTTTGAATTTTTTTTTTTAATTTCTGCGTGACGAGAATGTTCGAAGGCCCATAGTAAAGTCATAACGGCCATCATCCGCCTGAGCAGCCCAGAATTACGATTTTTGAAATGTAACTTTGTAGAATAGAGCAAGAAACAAATGTTCCAGAAATAATTGCTTTGCCTAATTTGGATTGCACCACGTCGGGTCGTATTTTATCATCATGGTACATTTTCGTTGCGACATGGCGGTCATCCTCGGAAGTTAAAGCGGGCTGCGAGTTGTGAAGCTTTTGGAGAGAGAGCCCATCGTTTGGAAATGTCGACATGGTATGAAATATTTAACCCAGTAATATAAGTAGCAACTCTGCAGTGTTTTTGGATTTAGTGTCCAGCAAACGATATAAGCATCAAAGTTCACTAAGTATTTAGAACCGCGCAAGGCGGAGAAGAGACGTAATATGATATGAATGGATGAGTTCTGTTGTGCAAAGCCATACCACGTGTTCTGAGTACTTCAGTCGGAGTGAGTAGGGATTGGCGTGGCGTCGCTGTCTGATGTCACGTTACATGCAAATTCGAAGGACAACAGCTGCGATCGTTAGCAAGTAGTTGTTACAGGCGTTGGAGTTAATAGTATACCTGCGATCTCTAGTGATTTTGAATTTGTAATTGCTTGCAGTATTAGGCAGATTGTTTAAATTCTGGTTTCACAGCAACAAGGCCAGCGTACACTGAGCGGTGACTAGACTGCGGGTTGGACGCAAGAGGAATTATGGTTCGATTCCCGGCAAGGGTGAGAGAAATTTTCTTTCAAGCGTCCAGACTGCTTGTGGGGCTCACTCAGGCTCTCACTTGCCCGTAGGTGAAACAGTCGGGGCCTGAAACTGACCAGTGAGCTGCAAGTGCCGAGGTATTGAACGAGTTGAACTATACTTACACTCCGTATGCGGTAATGATGTTCAGGGGCAGAACTGTGCTGTAGATTATATGCGAGGGCTGATAATTTGAAGTGTATCGTTATTGTAGTTGATGGTTTATGTAATTTACTAACTCCATTGAGCAGACTCCTTGAGAAGGCATCAGGTCTGCAGCTAGTCAAGAAATTACCCACATTTTATGACTGTCTTGAGCCAGATACATCCAGTTCAACCCCCACTTCTTCTTCTTCTTCTTCTTCTTGAAGATTAGTTTTAACCTTATCCGCCCGTGTACGCCTAGGCATGACAAGTGGTCCCTTTTCCTCGGGTTTCTTCATCACAACCGTGTATGCACGTGTTATGTCCCCCATGCGTGCCACATGCCCCGTCTATCTCCTTCTTGGCGAGGTCCTTCCCTTCACACCCTTAATCACCATATTCAGCACTTCTGATGTTTGAGGATATTTCGAAAATCTGTCGAGAAAATTAAGAAAGTCTGGTTGAAATCTGACTAGAATAACGGGTGCGGTACTTAATATATCGATGAATTCTTAGAATGAGAAGTGTTGCAGACAAAGTGGCAGACAGTATCAAAGCTCGTATTTTGTATTCATTTTTTTTGTCCTTGGAAGTCTGGCCGTTTGTGAGGCAGTGCGGAAAAATTAGGTAGAGGCTGAAAGGCCACAGATGGCACTATAATACGGCGCAGAAAAAAAGTCATTTGCATGCCGGATAACCAAGGCAAGAATACACACACACATACAGAACATTTAATACTCATTGTTTTTTTCACGGCAACAATGGTTAGGCGAACGCGTCCGATACGTTGTGCACTATCTTGTGTTAGTGATTTGATCGCGCTGGGGATATACTGTATTTTGTTAGAATCTGCGTCGGTGATGTTATAGTGATTCAGTTTGTGGGTTCTCACAGTGATACATGCGCAGTGCGTGGTAATGGGATCACTTTTTCAACATAAGTTGGCTGCGGATGAACAGAGTGCAGGGACTGTAGCCGGTTAAACACGTTGATCCTGTAAATGTCGAATGATGGAAGAACGCGAGTTCTCGCTGCAAGGCAGACGTTTAGCAGTAATCGGAAGCTGTGTGTTTTGTCGGAACGGGCACAACAGTTGCGACTGCAACTTTATGCATGCTCATTCGAATGGAGGATATCGCCAACACGAATTACTGTACTGATTACAGACGTTACTGGACATAAACTGAATCGATAAGTCACTCTTTTTCGTAAGTTACGGTGTTGTGACATGTCATTGTGTAATGCTTCAAATATTTCGAACAGTTGTTCATATTATATGGCGCTATTCTCTCTGTCCCAGATATTCTGTCAGCTGTGTTACTTGGTATTGTGCGTTTTGTCTTGTGTGGAAACGTTTGATCCTAGAAGAATATGCAGCATTCTCTCCTCCTGAGTCCAGTCTGTTTCGGTCTGTCAGGAGGTGACATTTCCCAGATATACCAGGGTGTTAAGTGGTATCCACCAAGCCACATCTTCAGCATTTGCGGTTGAAGAGGGGTGGTAGGTCTACTTACCCTGGGAACAAATGGGTCAGAGGACGAAAGTGGCCGCTCATTTCCATCTGGTGCTGAGTCTGAAATAGGCCATTGTGGCCTTCGTTTACGTTCGGTGCCCCATATGTCTTCACTGTGTGATGGTAAAGAGGCCGGGGCGTGGCGTTGACCACCCACCCCTATCTAGCGTCGAGGTTGAAGCAAGAGTAGTGCTATACCTCTACTCCCCTTTGGGCCTTCGTGGCCTGTTCTACGTTGAACTTTACCTGTATGATGCTACAGAACAGGGAGAATTTACTTGCGTGTGTTCATTTATTTCGCGTGCGTTTTATTCGGCGAAACAGTTATTGGCATTTGTATTCCCTGGAAGAGCATGTCCTTTGTGTTTCATTAAATACAATAGAACAACTTTCCTGACGAATTTGGCATTGTAAGTTCGATCATGTCGGTGTTGATAGCCTTGATTCTGGAGGTCGCGGTAACGAACGAGCTCTTGAGGATTGATATGCCTTGTAGCAAGTATGTCATCATCGCCACTACTTTTCACCTTCAGATTTTTAGAATTGTGTTCAAAGAGAGAATAGTTAAAGGTGTTTAAGGTAGTGAGTTTAGAGGTTCGGCGTTTTGGATCTACAGGTTTTTAAACAAACGATCCTTCGTACACACACTGACGCGCGAAGCAGGGAACCTACGCATATGTACATTTCAATAGAATTTTTCTTGAATGATTGAGTTCGTTTGTATGAAGAAGGTAAAGTTGGAAAGCTGTGCTGTAACTTTTTTGTTCATTTCTATAAGTGCACCTGCATTTCATGGTACCCTGCAGTATTGTTAATATTATCCAAATGTAATGTCGCATGCACGTCTGCAGGATAGTGTACGGACAGAAATTTGGAGGTAGACCCAGTACCTTCGCTTCCGTGTACTGTACACATGCAATATGAGTGTGTGCTGTCATTGCTATGCTCGTTTCCTTTAATGTTGTGCCCTGCTCGTCAGGTGGTTACTAATGCATAACGAGGTCTGGTGTTTGTGTGGCCTTATCACCATGCCTCTTCGGCGATGAGTAATTAAACATGTGTGATGTCACATCCTTTCGTTTTAGAACCCGAATTTAGTTACGTTTCATTCTTGCAGTATTTCTGACTTTCACGTGACATTTAACTGTTTACAGTGCCTTATTCAATTTGTTGCAGTTAATCCGTGGATTATATATATGTAGTTATACGTATAGAGATTATTAAATTCTACCTAAGCTGCTCGTTTGGAGTCCCGGGTTTTCTGACATAACAATGCATAGATACTGTATGGAAAGTGTTACACGGAAGGTTGTGATTCACGTCTTCAATAAACACTTCTTCACCATGACTGTGTTCGTAGCGTATAAATTTCCTTATCGCATGCATGGTCACAAATATAAACTTCATGAACACTAAATAACACGAGAGGCTTTGTACGTTTAACGTAGTCTTGTGGCTCGTTCTTTTAACCATTGTTGCAGTAGAAATGCAATAACCCACTTTGTGTGTATTGTTGAGGTGCATGTCACTGTCAGTAATTTAAAAAAAAAAACATGAGATGTTGCCAGAAGCGTTTTCGAGGCATGCTTGTGTCGCCGGCATTATTAACACGTATTTGGGTCTCCATGTAAAGTATCCGATGTTTGTGCTCGATTTTAACCACATTTGGAGTTTCTCGAGAGAGTTTCACAAACGTCTCCAGTTTAAAATTTCACGGTAATCCTTGAAGTGGGCATCGTGCTTATACATCCGGACGGACAGACAGACATGACGAAGCTAATAGGGTCTTTTCGTTACTATGCGAACGCGCTTGATAACGGAGCACTGCAGTTAGACACATACATAAAACAGCTTTTGATGTTGGTTTGTGCACTGTTACAGGACACAGCTATCGCGTTTCGTTCAGCGCAGCAGATTTGAAATAACGTTACTGAAATACTGATGGTGGTTTAACGAGGTCGATGTCCCGATAAATAGTGCCTATAAATGACGGTACTGTTCTGTGAGCGAGTTTTTTTTTTGGGGGTGCAGAAGTGACCGGCATTTCTAACAACGTGTCGTCGTGGCTGAGCTGTTCAAGGGATTGAAGTCATGTTGACAAAGTTTTGTAGTTCTTTCAGACAGTACAGTAATTACTGCAGTATTACGAGTGTTTGCATTAAGTGTTCCATCTAGACGGTGATACATTTTATGTCGCATCTTGTTCAGTTCATCTTTAGGGTAGGGTGCATAGTGTAGACCTGTATCTGAATTGTTTGGAAACAGAATGTGTTCACTAAGGGGGTGACAGGGTTGTTTTGAATTGTCCGTCGATCTGGTTGCCTGCCAGAAAGGGGTGTGCCCGTACGTACCTTGCGGGCACAGTTACCGCGTACTCATAATTCGTCTGGCAAGTCTAGCATGTTGAGGAGACTTGTTTTTGTCACATTGTAGTTACGAGACTGCTGTTGAGGTTGCCAGCATCATTGTCAGTTTATTTTCGAGGTGGAGTCTTCGTTAGGCGTTTGATACGTTTGTCTTGCAGAACGACCATCAGAGCACTCAGTTGAGTCTTTACCATATTTTCTAGGGAAAAGAGGCGTAGATTTCCCCCCCCCCCCAGAAAAGCCACTGGAAATATAAACAGTTCTGAAATTTATTAACTCCTTGTATGCTGTTATTTTAAATGACTGACATCTATACACTCCGGTATTCAGCTCTAAATTACTTGTGCGCGAATATTGTCAGCTGTTGTGGTATTTGCTTTTCTTGTGAATTCGAGGTTCTGTAGCTCTCATTTCGCTACAGGGTGTTTTTGAATGCTCGTCATTCGACAGGAAATTGTCTCTTGAGAAACACGAGTTTCGTAATCGTTGGAAAGGTGTGTCCTTACGCTAATTGAGGTGAATGTTTTGGATTAGCCACGTTTCTCTATTATCCCTTCGTCCCCTCGCCACAATTATTATCCCGGACACTCTTGAGTACACTGTATATATATACTCCTGGTTTGGGTCTTGTAGGGGGGTGTAGGCATTAGCTGCAACCTTTTTATGCGCATTCGCATCCGTCGTTAGCACCTCTTACAGGGGTGCTGATAGGTCCTTAGCCCGACCAGGAAGGAAAGAAGCTACATTCCCCGCATTTTATAGTCCACCACCTATCCCTAGCCCAGCCAAATCAATCCATTCCTCTGCCCATCACACTTTTGACAGGTGCAGCTTGTTTCCTTCCTGGTCCGGCTAAGGACTTATCAGCATCCCGGGAAATCGCTACGCCCTTTCTTCTGCAACACAACAGCTGCAGCAGTCTCCCAGGAGTCTGTCGTAGAGGGGTTTTTGGGAAAATTTGCCGAAACATGTCAGTCGCTCTTCTGTTTGTACGAACACTGACATGCGTTTCGGGACGCTTGAACCTTTAACACCCAGCTGTTTGTGTGTTCAGTCCTACCCGCGCTTTGTACCCGTACGGAAGTAGTGGGGTATGACGAGAATACATTTTATAGGTTTTGAGCCATTTAAACTCTTGTGCCGGAAATGAAAATAGGGTGTTCCGGATAGTTTTTATATCATATTAGTGCTGTAGTCTACCATAATGTGAGCTGCCACCAGTGTAGGATTGTTGTTTCGCTTTGTCGAAGATAGAACTCCGTATAGTTAGGATGCATGTATTTTCTGAATTGTGTAACCTTTGTCACCAGATATGGTTAAGCCTTAAAGAGAAACGTATGCTTAACTGCGCAGCGTAATTCTATGGGCGTGACATGTTTTAACGTTAAAAAACGATAATTCGTTAAACAAATTAGGAAATATATTGGCGCAACATGTATGGCTAGTTCCCTCTGTGTTAATTGACCATAGCAGTTAATTATGCGTATGTTTTCAAGTAAAACTCCGAAGTTGCGTGCATTTCAAATGCGCCGTTTCACATTTTGTGCACCACACACCACAAGTTTACTCCATTATCTTAGCAACAGATAGCAGTCTATCATCGATACGTCGTAAACGGCGAGAGATTGTATTTCTTGCCCGTGGCGCCTGATTCCTGTGGGTTCTCAATATGTGCTGTGCTTCTTGTCATCATCTTGCGCCGATTGTGTACCCCTTTCTTCCTCTTTGAGGTAATTATGTTCATGAGTAAAAATGAGAATGCTGCGCTGATGATAATTTTGCTGACGATTGTGTCGAAGTGTGCAGCGTATGTATTCAGTGTTTGTAACATCTATAATGTATGTTGATACCGCCATTGTGTCAGAGGACTGTAAGAGGCAGGAAGTGTGCTGTGCTGTGTCTTTAATTCTTTTGCAACGTGCTTCTCATTTTCCGCTCTCCCCAACCAATACGAACATTTTATGATTACCAACGAAAACACTTATGATGGTTATATACTCTGTACCGTCCTGTTTCGATCTTTGGTTTGTGATGCATCAATTTCCCATGATTTTCCGCTCTTACCAACCAGAGCTGATGGTAGAATTTTCTTTGGAATTATTGTAGCAAAATAACGGAATTTTGCCCAGTTTCCGTGATTGATATTTACCTAGTGACAGTTGCTTTGTGTGCCTATCAAGCTGCATTCCTCCGACTGAGCGACGAACAGATGGAGGGTGATTTGAGAACAGTAGCGGTTAGGTGAATGTTTGCCCTTCGACTCACTGGAGTCTGGTGATGAACCATTCTGAAATAGTGATTCACATAGAAATGTATAAGTTTTGCATTCGTAGATGAACTGTGACGATGATGGCGGTGTCTTTCGCGCGAGTTAATTTATCGCCTTAATTGTGAATGGCTGTTTCGTTCCTGTCATTGTAGCGGTAGCATTGAGAAGGCTTCCCATGCGACATGACATGTGCTTTCCATTTGTTTCTTTTTAGGTGCCTTCGTAAAATCGCGAAATGCTTTGTCGTGTCCTTTCTTCCGCATGGAAAACTCAGCTTCCACTGGACGGATTTTGATGAAATTTTATGTTTGAGTATTTTTCGAAAATCTGTCGAGAAAATTCAGGCTTTATTAAAATCTGACAGGAATAACAGGTACGTTAGGTGAATACCAATGTACCTCTGTGATCTAATGTCGTTCAGTTCTTCTTGGAATTGAGAAGTGTTTCCACAAAAGTTGTAGAGAAAATCAAAACGCACATTTTTTGTTTCGAAAAACGTGCCCTTAATGAGATAACGTGGGAAGATATTGTAGAGCGGGAAGGCCACAGATGACGATATGGCGCATGCGCATTGCATGCTGTATAGGAAGGCGACACACAGACACTGCGAATATGTAATACTGCTTTTTCATTGCAGTAATGTTTGCACGAACGCGCCTCTATTTTACGTTGTACGTACATTGCATGTCCTGTTTATTATGCCTGTAATTGATTGGCTGGATGTTTCTGAGATCACTTTTCGATTTCTGGTAGGACCATGGTTTATTATGTTCGCCAGAATGCACATTCACATTTTTGTTGCCCATTCTTACTATATTCCCTTCACACCTTGTGAGTATTGTACTGTATTGTTGTGTGTGTCGGAACATTCATAATTCTAAAGAAGAGTTCGGTCCATATTTAAACGATTACAACTGCTGCATTCTGCATGTCGTCGTACTCGTGTTGTTTCGCCGCGTGGAACTGGTGTCCTTCTGAATTTAATTGCCACTAGGTTAAACTGTACAGCATATCGAGACATTTATTTCGGTAAGAAGGACAAGAGTTTACAGACATTGTATTAGCGAAATTCCAAAGGATGACTCGATATCGTGGTTACCTTGAACTTGCGTGCGAGTTGTACTTTAGACGTCATCGAGTTTAAAGCAAAGTTTATATTTTGTTGTGGTAGGTCTGCTGTTGTATTACATGCAGGCCTTGCGTATTACACGTAAGCGTGTGCTAAAAGTCGTTTTGATAGTTAGCGGGTGCTGGTGACGTTTTTTCCACAGCGTTCTTGATGGAATATCGGTGTGATGTCAGTAGTGTTTGGTGCAAAGCAAGGACTGGAAACCGAAGGTGACACTGTAGACTTGTATTCAGGAGAAGATTGACTCGAATCTCAGGTCGTCGGCTGACCCTTAGGCCGTCGATAACAAGGTCGCTTCCAGATCCTGGCTGAAACAGTATATGCCACCTGTCTGTTCGCATGGAACAGTGCGACTGCCACTTATCGGATTTTCGTGAAGTGTTATATGGAGTTTGTACTAAAATTTGCAGACACCTTCCGATTTAGATGAAATCTTACTAAATGACGTACACATCCCAGGACGACATACGGTCGTTTTATCTTGTTCTGGGTCTTCGCAAAGGAGAGAGAGACCTTTGTGTGAGATACGAACTGAGGCCGAAGAAACAGTTGATGATCGAAGCAGAACAGTCAGGGGTTATTGACATCTCTTTTTGAGAGATGTCGATTATAATCTATTGTAAGGTACGGAGAAAACTTTGTGGGCGTTGCTTGAAGTATGAGAAGGTACATTCACATACGCGAGTCGTCAGTGTTTTTCTCGAAAATAGCCACGAATATACAAGCTGTGGATAATAACTTACAGAAGGCGCTGTGAGTGTTACGGTCGGCGACCATTTCGTAAGATTCCCAGATTCTGCCACCGATTCGCGCATTGTGTGGAGTTCTACGCGACAATGCAATAAGAGTGATGCCTTAATTAATGGCCCGGAATTGTGTTGGAGCTGAGAATTGGTTTGTGACGTGTTCGTGTTTTGAAGACGATGAAGATTCCTTTGCGGTTTGGGTTAAATGAGCGACCAGATTTTGTGATGTAGACCCGGAAGAAAGCGGTCAGAGTGGCCAAGGAAGTGACAGGAGACTGACACGAGGAGCTTGTGTTTTGGGGATTACTCGTTAATTCCGCCACTCGCAGACCCGCGTCTGTTGCCCCAGACTAAACGGTTGCTGCTGAGATGTTGAATTGAAGACCATACAATATCAAGACGAACAAAGAATACAGACTTACAAATGCCTCGAACACGTGGAAAATATTGCGTAGACTGTCCGATTAAAATTAATTTTTTTTAGGCACTTAGGTTGTTGTGGAGAGTGTCATAGTGAGAAGGGTGAACTTTTTCGTCGCGTAGTTCGAGTTCATTCCATATCCACAATACGCCTCCAGGGCGCGGTTCATAGAGTTAACTCCTGCGCTGAAAACTCTGCCACATGTTAACTGCGTTGTCTTTTAGTAGTAGTTTCCATCCTTCTTTGATGGCGGTTTACTTCCCTGTTACAGCACTGATCGGATATGGCGTGCGGGAAGGTGAGAGACGTAGTTGGTCACAGCGTTGCAGGTATGGCATGTGTCGCGTAATGCACTTGACTTGCGCTTAAACTTCGTTGTTCAGTACCGAAAAGCTGGTTTTACCTTTGTTCCGTGGTATGAAGTGTGATTTGTGTTGTCTTGGAAGCATCCAGAATGTTCAGTGTTTTACGTTGTTCTCTGAACTGCGTTGGGACCTTACTGGCTGGCATTGAATTAACTATTAATGGTTCTGAGAATGGAATAAAAAATATCCTTCAGTTGCGTGTTGCAGCTTCAAGCTTTCCGTGAAAGTTACTTTTCTTCGTTTCATGGATATTTGCTGCTGGTGTGTTTTCGTTTCGCTCTCTTCCAAGGATGTTAACGCGCGTTTACAGTCACATCTAACAGAGCGTTGATAATTATGCCGAATTTTCCAGTAAAGGTCAGTTTGGTCAACGTCTTCACCCCACGTCTTTCGTCTTATCCGATATAAGCTGAGCGTTAAATAAAACGCTTCTCCACCGCTCCAATTTCAAACATTGACGTACCTCCGAAACATATTTTCCTAAAAAGCTGTTATTATGCTTTGTCTGGAAGAAAGGTTTACTGCCGCGTCAAATTACCTTCGTTGAACAGGCTGGAAAATTGAAGCGCTTAAAGAACTTCTAACATGAGTGTATTCGGCGTCTGTGTAAGGGCAACAATAACAAATTGTGAACGAGTTGGTCTTGAAAGTTTGTACTTTGGAACAGTACAGTATTGTTGATTCCACCATGTGTAATGACATTCGTTTTTGGGTAATCCAGATGAAATGTCACTGGAAATGTACGTCAAGAAATTAGGACCAGATCAGCCATTTGTTTGGTAAAGGTGTCGCTGTCCACGCCATGAAGACGTTGGAGGAGGATGATGGGGACGGCGGCAAGTGTTGTGATAATGTAGTTTTATATTTTTTCTTGCGACCACCTAGGAGTAACCGCGGATTGTCACGGTGGTAGCCCCTTCGCTAGTAATAAGTAACGTTTACCGTATAGGTGGCGTAGATTAGTGGCTCTACTCTTGTTTAACCTCGTGGCAAGACGGGGTTGAGTGCTCAGCATCACGCCGCCGGCCGCTTTACCCCCGGGAAGATCCTGGGTACCTAATGAATAGGAAGATGGGTGGTCCTTTGGGCTAGTCTGGACTATTTGCAGAAGAGAAGGATCTCTTTTCCCCTGTCGGGATCGTAACCCCGTATCGTCAAGCCGGTAGCGTAGTCATTATACCGAGTTATTTGTACAATGATTAACACATGCGATTAAATGTCTGCAGAATGCTGTCGACGTGCACAGATTACTGTGCTTCTCAGATGCAGTTACATGTCGAATGTAACTTGCCGGTGGTATGGCTCGTTTGCGGGCGATTAATGTTGGCGGTGATGAACGTTTGAGGACTTAGGACGACGAAAGATTTCTGGAAGAGCTGAACATTCCATTCAAGTTCCTTGGTCATTGAGTTTTAAGAGGTACCCTCAGATTTCAGTGAGAAGGTACTATCATTGTCCCTGCACATTGCTCTGTGCTGACGAGACGGTATTGAATTTGCAGCTGGCTATAGGTGAAGGTCTCGTGTACCGAACACTGCATACTTGAAATGCATGTTGCATTGTGTTTGTGGGAATGTGGAGTACGGAGTTTTGATTACATGAAAACTGTCATCATTGTAAGAGGCGTGGAGAAAGTTAGGTGCGATGTGTGATTCTGAGTGCGTTGTGTTGTGTAAAACGGTTCATCGTGCTTTAAAATTTGCAGGCGAGGAAATGTTTGCTGTGTGTTGTCTATGAATGTTGAACCAGCGAAGTATTCACAGTTGTGGATAATGAACAATGTGAATATTTTACATCTAAAAACTGACACCAACGATACATATACTGTACAGACATTTTAAATGTACGCTTAATGTATTGTGCCGTGAACTTTCACACTCCAAAATTTGGATACTTCTTGTGTTCAAATTTTGGACTGTTATTTGGGTTCTTGTTGGATACATTACATTTAGACTGAACTGTAATTGAGTAACTTTTTTTTCGTAACTGTCCTTTCGACAGAATATACATTCCAGTAGACACACAAAAATGAAGGAACTTGAAATAATTTTATCACACTTGAAATGTTTTTCAACGCATGATTCGCTTGCTTATAAGTAGGTCCACAGGCACGGTGTAAGCATAATTTTGAGTTCAAAAGAAACGCGCAGCGTAAAAAGTTTCACATAACATATTCTTAAATTTTCACGTCATTTTGTCATTTCTTATTCGATAAAAGTGGGGTTTACATGACACTTGATTTATTTAGTACGTTTGAACTAAATTCATGGCTCAGAGGCCACTAGTGGTCAGCTAGTCACGACATTCCTCCGTCGTGTGCGTACCTTCATCTTCGGTATTGCCGGGAGAAGATGCTTCCGCGCTCGAATGAACTTTTCTGTTGTTATTCGTAGGTTGCTTGGCAGTACGCTAGGCATACAGTGGATGAACAATTGAAATTGTCTGTGGAAAACAAAAGCTGGCATTGTGATAAATAAGTAAGTAAACGAATAAATAAATGTAAATGTTATAAATATTTTTCGTGTGTTTTCTAAGCATCCTTTTTCGTACTGAAAACTGTAAACTTAGTGCCCATATTATGGTTTTTTCTGTGCGGTCCCCCCCCCACACACACACACACACAAAGGAAAAAAAGAAAACACACACACACACATTATATATATATATATATATATATATATATATATGTGTGTGTGTGTGTGTGTGTGTGTTTTATGCAATCAGTCCATTACAATACTATAAGTACAACTTATGTAATCGAACCTAAAGTCCTACAATTTTTTTTTGTGGAACCAGGTTTACGCATTGAACTGTTACATAAGTGAACCAGACTCTGAACTCAAAACGATTCCGTACAACTGTCGTGCTTGTTAGAGCTTTGCGTTGAGAAATTCGCCGAAACTTGTACCTAATCTGGTTCAGTTGATCATTCCTGGTATGTAATCTGCATTGTGTCATCCCCATGTGGTGTTATCATGCTAAGTATTGTGTGGTACACAGGTGGCTGAAAATTGTATTTTCTCATTTTGATTTTAATATTCTTCTGTAAATATAAAACTTTTTTGGTAGGGTTGCAGAAGCTTTCTTGACAACTCCAAGGATGCGAACGATCTAATATCTAATTAAAATGCGTCTTTGAACATCATTCTCAACCCGAGAGCAGTGTTACGGCCTCATCGGATGTCTTTTAGTTAGGCCTGCACAACTCTGGAAGCGACGAGGGCCACACTGTTCCAGAGAACGCAGCTGCTGGCCGCATTGGTAGATTCCGGATTGGAGGGGGTTTATGCTTTATTTAGAGCTTCCATACTTGTCAGCGGAGCGCTATTAAAAAATTCGTTGTTGTCGGCAGCACTTGATTTTAAGTTTTTAAAATATTTCATGAAGTCATGGACTGCATGGCTGACGCGGGCCATATGATGTGCACGGCTGTCCTTAGTGGTAACCTGCTATAACCTAGTTCATTACCAGCTGATCTGCTCCCGAAAGTTGCTTCTGTCCGGTGATCCCAAGGAACTGCAGTTTATCGCTTTTTTTTCTGCGTTGAGTTGGTGAGAATTTCACCGTTGCTGTTTTCCGCACGAATTTGTAGGAGTATTTCACGTCAACCCATGCTAAGAGCACATCAGAGAATGTAGATAAAAAATTAATATCCATTGTGTCTTGGATCTTTATCACGACGTGCTTTTCTAGTCTAATAACTCGAGCATTTGGGTAGATTCCACAGTTTCCAGTACTTACGAGCTGTTTTCTGGCAGTTGGAATGCACTCGCCGTACCTTGTTTCGTACTGTGGCTTGTAACACTTAATGCTTGTTTTACATCTTAATGCCCAGGACGATAAATAAATGCGGATGTTCTAAATGAAGTAGATACTGTAAATAATTAAATATTGCTTGCACGAATTGCTGTTTTGGATATGGATTGATTCACTGAAACTACTGAAGAGTTGTCACTGTTACTGCTTTAGTTTTGTATGTATTACTGCCACTGGCATGAAAGTAAATAGGTTGGGTGTCCGTCAGGAACTAATACATAGCAAGACAGGCAGTGTAGGTATTTTTTTGTAGAGGACATCCCGTTGTGTTATAGAATTGAAAGACGATGATAAATTTATTTCTATCAGTCAGACACAACAATATTTTATTATTTAACTCATTGGCGACAAGTTTCGTTCTTTAGCAGGCCATCTTTACATAAATTTTAAAACGGGTTACATGTAGTGCACATTAAATTCATTGTCATTGTTAAAACCTTGGTTATATTGCCTGTGATGTAATAGGTGTGTGAAGATCTGAAATGAATTTGAAATTAAAATTGACACATATATGTATTTATTATTTATTTATTTATATGTTTATATTCCTAAGTCACAAAGTATGATATAGGCACAGAGTTAGTGTTTTTATCTTGCGTACGCCGAATACTGGGTGGTGTTTGTAGATCGTATTTATATCTGTTCCATGTCTCCTTATTTGTAACGACAAATATCGTATTCTCACTGTAATTTGTAGTTTTTATAATAATATAGCAACCATGAGTTTTTTGTCGATATATTGGGATGGCTAAGTGTATGCGTGTGTGCGTCTAGCTTAGCATATAGTCACTAATCGCTGCGCTTTGTATTGCACTTCGGTCTGCAGATTTTTTCCAATATAATGAGACGTCCATTCCTTTTGTTTTATTATTAATTACAAAATTCTGTCACAAATAACAGTTTGAAGCCAGACATATGGTGGTAACTTTAAAAACGATTATTGCTGCTGTTGATTTTTTCTTGTAATGCGTATTTTTGTGGTACGGGATTTGGACGTCATGGCCAGAAGATGAGTTACGTTATACTAGACAGCTGGGTGTGGGGGGGGGGAGGGGTTTCCAGGTTTAATGCAGCCTTAGTGAGACTGACCATCTGCATCCAGTGCCTAGGTCAAAATTCCCTGCAGCAGTATATCCTCTCCCCCAGACAAACACAGAACGCTGTGCTAGGGCAGAGGAACAATATGACACTTAATTGACCTCATACAACCATTTACCTCGCTTGCTGTTGTGAGAGTTGGGTGGGAAGATTAAGTTCAAGAGAAGGCAAGACGTGTTCGAATTTCGGTCGGTGTAAGAGTTGTGTGTAGCAGGTCCGTTGCCGAATATAACTTAAGAGCGTCGTAGTGATCGCGTTTGGCGGAATGGAGCCCGGCTGGGAGAAAGAGAGCGTAGATGTCGCTGACGCCGCCAGGGAATCCTTTTTATCAGTGACGTTGACCTGTGCCACACACGTGCACGAGAAGTTGCCTACTTTGCGCGGCGCTCTCGCAGGTCTTGCATGCAGTAGGTCGTTTGTAGCAGTTTATACACCACGCATGCATGCAACACGCAGTGTGTAAGGGATCCACGGATTTTCCAAGAACGTAGGAGCCGCCTCCAAATTCTAGGCTCCAGTGGGGTGACAAGAATCAAGTAATTATGTAGAAAATGTTGGATGCTACGTAGAAACTTAGTCGTCCGGATGACGTGGCGCCCAGGATACCTGCGCTGTATGGTGTGTGTGTGTGAATCATTATGTTTTCACTTTTTTTCCCTGCAGGTGGAATGATTAGTCATATCGCCTGAACTGGAGGATATGGGCCTGTTATTTTATTCACAAGGCGAGATCATGATGCAAAGCCCTCATGTGTTCGGTATTGTAGATGGCATTTCCACTACCTACTTGGTATTTATAACAAAGGCATTTTTAGAATGAAAATGGTCGAAAGAAAATGTGTTCATGAAACGTTAATGCATGTCTCCGAGTGACAGGCTTGTGACTGACATCAGATGACGGATCCGTCCTCCAGAGAGAAAACCTAGAACCGGAACAGGCTGCATAGGATGCTGGGTGGGTCTTGGGGCTGGTTGGGTTGGTCCTCTTCATAGAGTGCAACGCTCCTTCGAGAATAGCGCGCGTGTTGCAACGCAGTCGTAAAATTTTACACAGCTTCCTTCACTGACACCCTATCCTATTATCAGGGGAAGTTTATTATTATTGGTATTATCTTAATGGTTGTTACGGATTTTTTGAAACGAACTGCAAGAAAATCCAAAATATTGAAAGGAAGAAATGAGGTAGAGGAAAGTGGGAGTAACGCAATTCTGGAAAGTAACATGTGAGAATTGTGTGGACGTGTATTAAGTATGGGGGTTAACGGATGCCCTGATCGAATATTGACCTGGTCGCTGGAAGGAAGGAACAAAGGAGAAATCCCCATAATGATTTGGGAATGGGAGGTTGAAAGAGTGGTGAAGCAGGACACGCAGTACACCGCCAAATATGGCGAAACCGTAACCCTGGAACACTCATGGTTGTAGACTACTACTACTACTATTACTAGTACCACTACTACTACTACTACTACTTTTTTTTCTCACGATCATGTTACATGGATTTTCCTAAAATAAGTCTTTAGCCCGACCAGGAAGGAAACAAGCTAATGTTTCTGTCAGAATGGCGTGAATTTCCTTCGGCGCCTTGCCTTGCAGGAAAAGGAACTTGATGACAGCTTTGCGTCTCGATTTTGTCGAAATCGTGCGCATCGCTGACATGCTTCCGAGCTTGTTTCCTTCCTAGTCGGGCTAAGGACTTACCAGCACGCCGGTATTTGTGTTTATTCAGGTGTGAAATGATGCGCGTCTCTTTTGGATATTACTAGTATTCTTCCTCGTAATTTCAGGGGCTCCTCCCTTTTTTTCTGTCACTTGTGAAACCTGTGCTTCCGCTAGATGTGTTTCGGTTGCCAGCTTTGTGTGTAAAGAGGTCAACATCTTTAGGAAAACCTTTACTTTCTTAAACAGATTGTGCGCTTATCTCTGGCATTCTGTATTAAATTTATCAGCGTGTTTCGGGTTTTAGGGTTTTTGTCGTAGTACTTCATTTCTATTTTCATTTTCTTATTGTTGCTACATGTGTTGTATTTGGTGTTCCGTTTTTATGTGTTGGTTTTGTGCTGTGTTTTGTATTTGTGTTCCTATGCTGGCTTTACATTTGGGGCTTGTGGTGTTGAGCCTGAACGTTGATAAACGTTGAGCTGAATTTAATTGTGTTTTAAAAAATCGCAATGTAAGCAAGCCTGTAATACATTCATTCCTTGCTCTAAATACCGATCACGTCAAGTTCATTTGTCACCACTTTGTACATTAGGGTTACCCGTACGACAGGCCTGTAGAGTACCGTACCAAAGAGAATGGCGATGCGAATGTTAATGGCATATCGTGTTCTTTCTGCTCAAAAAAAAAATGCGTAACGCGCAAGTTTGTGCTACGTGTCAAGCTGCAGTGTCCCGTTCTAGAGATTTACTGCTTCTGCCACTACTTCATGCTCGTAGAATGACTTGACATGTTTCGGGTCCTGTGACTGCTGGACAGACACACACTGTTTCCGATATTTCTGTATCTGCATAGCCCTTATGATTTTGAAAAGATGTGTCGGACTCCACACATCAGTAAGTCGCATGTATCAAAAATTAAGTATGGTCGGAACACGCTTATGTAATTCACTACAAAAGGGAACTTCGGTCGAACATATTGCCTTAATTGTGCTGCATTACTTATTCCTTTCATTTGATACAGATATCAGCGTCGGTTTGGATTGGCGTATATTGCAACGTGTTTAGGTGGCGAAACTAAGCGTAATTTCACAATTTTTTTTTTTAGTTCTGTTTTTAGAGCCTCTCCTGTACGGAGTCTCGGAAGTACATTTGATGCATACTTGGCGTCATTGCCAGTTCGGTATAAAGTAGCTTTTTTTCCCCCAGAAGTATATAAAATCAGAATTCGTTTCTATGGAAGGTATACTGGGATCCTCCACCTTCCCCGATAATCCTTCGTCAAGCTATTCGCGGGGCAGAGTTTGTGGACCACTATTTTATCGGATCGGTCTGAGAGCTGAACATGAAATTTGTTTCTACTTTAGAATATTCATAGAATCTTAACCAGAACTGCAAAATACAGTAGGCTGGACTGAATAACAAGGGAGTGCACCATTTAGTGTCATTTTAACCGTCAGTCTGTAGATCGCAAGGAAATTGGAAAGGAAATATGGCAGGATCATTAAAGTGGCCCAGTTGTTCAGAGGTTTTGGTAATTACCTAAAGTCTCAGACGTCCAAGTTATATTCTCCGCAACGATCACGGTGGCTCCGTTACTCGCTTGTTCCCGGGAGCTGTTTCCACGAGAATGAAACAGCCGAGTCGTGAAGTTGGCCTGTCTTTACCATATAGTACCAGGGTTAATAATTTCTGCAGCTATTCGCTGATTTCCCTTCGTATTCTTGGCGTGCACAGTGACAGCTGTACTTAGCGTCACGCCTTACGTATTTTTGCAAGTATATGGCGAGAAGTTAACTGTACAGTATGCTGTATTTGCTTCAGCGATTGTCATCGCGAACTTCTGTTTTTAGGCATGTTTGTAAAGTTGCACAAAGCGACTGTAGCCTCGTCATGTCTCTCGCTCTCTCTTTTTCTGTCTCCCTCGCGTACTGTCTCTCTTTCTGCATGGAACGAGATGCTTGCGGCTGCACGTATTACGTTGGGCATTGTTTACAAGCCTAGAAAAATTCGAGTTTCGTTAAAACATAGAAGATGGGGCACATTGCTTGAACACTTGTATAAATTTGTGATATCGCTGGTAATTCTACGGTTGAGCAAAATTTCAGACACGTTGTAGAGGGACGCAACGTTCATATCCTGTCGAACACATTTTATCAATTAAAAATCGTGTCCTTTTACGAGTTGATTACAAGAGATAAGGCAGAGCTCTAGAAGTAATAATCTCTTCTCGGATTCATTGTGATGTTACGTCACGTTCCTTCACGCTCGTAGCGATCTTTTTATTCGCATGATACACATGACACGTAACCTAATTGAGGGAAGTAAAACATACAACCGTAATGTTTAATATTTATTAATTGTATCTACAAATATGGAAATTTGTAGGTATTCGTTGTGAATGTACGAAATCCACCAGATACAATATATATCAGTGGGGGTCGAAGATTTAAGGATATGTCGGATCGACACATTAACGTAAATCAACGTAGGGTCCGTACATAGACAAACTACGTTCTTGTAAGAAATGTAATGAGACTCGAATTACGGTAATCGCCATTTATATATATATATATATATATGCTATTGTAAAGAATGGCAAATGCTTGACCACGTGGGATTAAATGGTACGACCACCCAAGCACGTTGCAGGGTGCAAAGATCTGAGCGCTCCTTAATTTTCCGTTGCTCGTACATTTCGTATCTTCTTCGTATCTCAGGACTTCAGTCGATTGGTTAACCCAAGATTGATAGTCGAGTAGCGAGTTAGTTTCTGATGTGTCACAGACGTTTGTTCCTGTTACCATGTCAAACGTGCATCTGCTTCTAACATGCTCTATCTTTCGTTATTCGCTGCAGCTTTTGGGGGTCACACAGATGCCACACAATGAACCTCGTTATTGTTCGCGTAGTTGCCTGGGGTATTACAGTACTTCCCAGGTGACGCCGTTGGCGATTTGTTGCCTGTTTTCATTATCTTATCGCTTGGATTTGAGTTCTGAGGTTCGCAACTTGTTGGACGAAAACGCGTGTTTCGCAGTGAAAGCGGGGATTGAAGTTAGAATTTATTCTCATACATCTTTTAAATTCCCCTCTCTTGTCACCCGTTACGAAGTTAATTAATTGCTCGTCGCAGCGATGCGTACACACCGATTTTAAGAATCTTCCATATTCTTTCCTATACAGTAATCTTGTAATCTATGCGTTTCCGTTTGCAAACGGATAGATTTTTTCAGGCTCAAATATTGGCACAGAGATCGACTTCACTGACGAATGATTAATAGGGTTTATCAGTAACTAGATGCGTATTTCACATTTCAAATTTATTAGTTTAGTCTCGTTTACATCTTTGTAACTGGTGACAACAGGTTTTCGCCAGTGCACATCGGTTTTTCTTACTAATTAGTATCTTCAGTTAATCTCGTCCAAGTTTATATATATATATATATATATATATATATATA
>Ga0123354_10001462_pt1 | contig 28801 bp, 20 predicted proteins | sample TergutLab28metaG_2_FD_97872 | JGI IMG/M metagenome (GOLD analysis project Ga0123354, IMG submission 97872) | Labiotermes labralis P4 segment gut microbial communities from Petit-Saut dam, French Guiana - Lab288 P4 | ecosystem: Host-associated > Arthropoda: Insects > Digestive system > Gut ... | reverse complement strand
GTGAATTAGTACAAATACTTGTGTATACTTAATTTTTAGATAAATATCTACATATTAAATTTAGAGCTTGCATTTTACAATAAAAATAAAAATTAGAAATGTATTTACCTGTTTTTTCCAATTTTCCAGAAATCCTCTCCCAGGCGTTATCCCGTATGTTTTGATTGCGGTATTCTTCCTTGGATTTATTCCAGAGGCATGGATATTTCCTCACCTCTTCAATTGCTCCAGGAACATTACTCATAATATACACAACACACAAACTCAATTAAACATATTTCTGAACTGACGCAACAGACAACAAATTACGTATTGCCGGCTGCACGTGACTGCATGGGGTCTACTGCGCATGCCCGTCCTCAGCGACATTTCAAAATATAGCCATGAATCAAACAACACGGCGACGTAGCTACATCGCCAACATAGCGTACATAGCGTATGCAGTTTTGTGTGGCCCCTTACGTTGTCTGTAAAGGCAGCTATTTTCCCGTGCATAGCAAACATAGCGTACATCGCGTGCGCTATGCTCTGTGTGGCCACAGCCTAAGAGGGTTAATCTTAGGAAAAGCAATATCACAATCGTTGTCACTAGCATCACCACTGTCATCATCATAATAATTATATTCATCATCACAACCATCATGGCCGCTAGGATTAGTTTTTTAACAGATTCCTCTCAATGCAAGGTTGAACTCCAACCATTATTCTGTATGGTCTACCGCCCCTTTCCCAATTATCCAGCTGCATGCTGGTAAAATCGATCCAGCAACAGAAAATCTGTTTTCATTCACCCCTTCTAGGCAGAGGAACCGGTCAATTTTCTTATTCATGTATTCTGTTCTGAGGTTAATACAATTAGTTCAAAAGTGACTATTTTCTGACACAGTCAGTTCACCTTTAACCAGCAACAACCTTTAGAATACTTATTTCAGCTGTCTCAATTTGGCTGTCATGTTGCTTAGCTAGGGTTACATGACTGGTGCACCAATTACTTTATGCAAAAGACAGTCTCTATTTTTGCTTTACCACACAGCATTCTGTTAACTGCCACGGAGCACACGACTCTGTTACAATATTTGGGGTACACAATAATCTGTCAGCAGTTCACAGCGTATGAAACACACTGCTCATAATCCATGGTACATACTGTACACCATGCCTGATCTGCAGTATGTGCAGTGGCAGCAGCACCATGCCCTAAATTTGTATTGTAAATAGTCGTAACATATATAATCATCTTCTACCTTGCCCTTGTCAGCAAGAAGGCTACAACACACCACAACACAAAAATAAGTGTATTTCATTGCTTACTTCAGGAATGAGATGCTGATTAATTTGTGATCAGAAACCAATGAGGAAGAATTCAGTATATTTCAACAAAGTGTGACAAACTTTAAATGACATGGTAACTGGTTCAAAATGGTAAATGGATGCAGAAGGATCATCTGAAACATCACTACATATATACCAAACCACAAAGCATCATGTTCAGGGGACTGCCATATTAAGAACAAACTTTATATTGCCTGTAGAAACACCACAAATGTGATTTATCTAAAACACGTAAATATTATTCACAGCAGAAAACAAAAACTGCTCCCAACCTCAAGCATATACCAGTTAAACTACCTCAAACACACAGTTTTTCCACAAGCCCTTCTTTCTGCCAAGGTAACAGTGTAATCAACCTAATGTGAAGCCAAGTGCAGAGCAATCCACAAACACACACCATAAATCCAGGGGATCAAGTAAACCCAACAGTGAAGAAAGAGATGTCACTCAATGGCATTACTGACACTGTATGGGAAGCTCGCCAACCAATGAGCAGACACTGCTACAACCTATGCACAATCCACTTCCAACATCAAATATGATGGACCGAATATTTGATAAGGATAAAATGGAAAACACTTGTGACCATGCTGACTGCTGAACCAAAACACAGTAGGGCACTAGCACGTAAGCAGCTCACGATGAGACACAAGTGCGGGTGTGCATGCACGTGTACACACACACACACACACGTGTGTGTGTGTGTGTGTGTGCAAACTATAAATTAACCAGAGAGATGAACCAGATGAACAAGTGTTTCCCACCTACCACCAGAAATTATTCCATCCATCTGTTGTAATGCAGCTTCCAGCATTTTGCTTGCCTCTGAGTGCGGACTTCCCAATCCTACTTCTGTACGTTCCTCAAAATGTTGTTCAGCTTTGCCCATATTCAGGTTTGTTGTTCTTTTCCTCTGTATCTGATCCAATCTGCACAAAAAATTATGATTCTTATTATTACAGCTATACTCTACATAAAGTTACGCTTTTAAATATGGAAGTTAGGTGTCATTCACTGAATATTAAACCCATTCCAAGAAAAAGTGCAGCCTTAATACTGATGCAGAATGGCAAACTTTAAAGAACACACCACAACAAGCATCGAATGAAGCTCTAGGCAAAAGGAAAAAAAGAAGACACAAAAGGTGTTTAATTTTATGGAATGAGGATATTAAAAACTTGATTGAAAACAAGAAGAAGGCTTATTTACAGTATCTAACAACATGTTCTGAAACTGACAAACTAGAATACAAAAGGTTAGTGGCAATTGTGAAAAGAGAAACAAGAAAAATTAAAAGGCAATGTTGGGAAACATTTGTATCGAGAATTGAGCATGATTTACATGGACGCCAGATAAATGCATATAAAATTATTAAAAATTTAAACAGAACTGAAAAAGATAATTTGCAACTTAACCCAATAACTGAACAAACATGGTTAGATTACTATCAAAAACTTTGGACTAAACAATCTTATGATAACACCACAGAAAAGAAATGTGCAAAATTAACAGAGAACTGTGTTGACTTAATCACAATGGAAGAATTGGAAACAACCATAAAAGCATTAAAAGCCAAAAAATCCCCAGGATCAGACGGGATTAATAATGAGTTGTAAAAACATGCACCAAAATGTTTTTTACATGAATTTCTGAATTTTTTAAATGTTCGCTGGATTGACAGAGAATGGAGGGCAGCCATTGTTATAGCAATACACAAAAAAGGAGATAGAAATAATCCAGATAACTATAGAAGTATTAACTTATTAAATACTGGATACAAAATTTATTAAAAAATTATTGCAAAGAGATTAACAGTAAATGCAGAAGCCCTACTATTAGAAGAGCAGAATGGATTTAGGAAAGGTAGATCCTGCATGGACTGCATATTTTCAGCTTCACAAATAGTTGAAAAACATAGAGAATTTAACATTCCCACATATATGGCACTTATTGATTTTAAAAAAGCCTTTGACTCTGTGGACAGAGACAAATTATGGACTATTATGTCAAGTAAAGGAATTCCAACTCACCTAATTACAATAATACAGAAGATATATATATATATATATATATATGGAAAACATTATAAGAGTTAATGCAGGGAATGGAATATCTGAAGATTTTAGAGTTATTACCCAAGGGGTGAGACAATTATGCCCACTACCTCCCTTTTATTTAATTTATATTTGGATGAGGCTATCTGGATTTGGTTACAGAAATTAAAAACTAGTAAATATTTCAAAGAGTTAATTTTTAACACACTATTATTTGCAGATGACCAGTTTATTATTTCTGACACAGAAGACAATTTGCTAAAGGCAGTCTGTTTATTATATAGTATATCTAAAGAATATAATTTGGAAATTGCCACAAAAAAGATGAAGGTATTTGGTTTTGTTGGGCAAGATCACTTAAGAACAAAAATGATTATAAACGATGAAACACTAGCCAATATACTTATTTAGGTTGCAGTATATCTTACCAATTTTCCAATGATGTAGAATCCAAATTGGCAATATTTTTACAATTAATAGGTACTATCAAGAGAACTATTTTTAGGAAAGTGAGAACGGAAACTATTTTGAAAATATACAACACTTTGGTTTTACCTATATTTTTATACGGGTCAGAAAATAACAGCCTCACAAAGACGAAGAATTGAAGCGGCAGAAATGAAGTTATTGGGACCTCTGGCAGGCTAAACCCTATATGACCACAAAACAAATGGCTACATACGCCGCGAACTACAGATTACAAGCATACTAGATAAGATAGATGAATAAAGATGGAACTGGTTTCAACACTTGTAAAGAATGCCACAAAACCGAACCCCTTTGAAGTCATACTACTACAGACCACAAGGAAGGAGAACAATTGGAAGACCAAAGAAATGTTTGAGAGAGCAATTGTAACTTTGGAGACCGAACGGATCAAAGGGTCCAATCCTTGATGTTTATGATGATGATGTACTGTGCAATGTATAAAATTAAGTTATAAAACCAACTTCACATGCGCACCAAAACATGCAGGAGGTTTACTAATGCCTGATGTGTATACATTTTGGTGCATGTAAAGTTGGTTTTATAAATTAATAAACTTTATATTGTTCATTCCAGGCATTATCAATACTAAATCATGATACTAAGCCAATAAAATACATTGTATGTCTAGTGGCTCAGTTAATAGTGAGCTGGTCTCCTACACTACCAGCCCATGTTTGATCCCAGATGAGTCTGGAATTTAGTGCCATGGAAGTGGTAGCTGCAAGTTAGAAGGCGCTCTGGAACGTATGAGATCAACGGTGTACTGTGCTGACTGTCTTTTAAGTATTTAGGCTGCTTCCAAGATACTCTGTATCAAGCTCCATCACATTTATACAAGTACTCTACAAACAAATGTCTACATTTTAATCATCTGACTCTTTCACACCATGACAGCTGTGTACAAAATTGAGTTACTTGGTTTTATGCTGTATTACTTCGGTTTGACTCCCTGATCATGGTCCCCTATGGACCAAAACATGTACGAATATTCATTGTGATATTGTAATGTAAATAACTTAGGAACAAGTATGTGCATTTTGTTCGTTTAGTATTGTGAATCACTTCCAGCAATGTTGCTAAATATGGTCAGAAGAAATGATATGAACAGCAATGCATTGAACTAAAATTTCCAGGCAACTTCTTTAAATATTGTGGGAAAATATGTTATATTAACTGTAACACACTGATCTAAAAGCCGTGAACCCCGACTCTCGGAAAATTTAAATTTCGGCGAGCGACATTGCCTGCAGTCTCGTAAAACGTCCAGTGAGAATGACATGGGCCAGATAAAGTTTCTGAAATGGGATAACACTGAATGGTCACCGTCCACGCCTAACGCAAATTCAAACTAATGTGCACTGACGTATAATATGTATAATTTTAAACTCTCGAGTTGTTAGTGGTCTGCCTGACCCCGAAAATGAAGGCAATACTCTTCCGAAACGCCGGGAACTACTTGCCAGTCAACATGGCCTAAACATTCAATATTCATTCACTTTAACGTTACAATGCTGAAATAAAGAGACACCAGAATGCTGGTATAACCTTGCTTCGTCTACCCTAGGAGCGACAATGACAAGCGCAACACAAGTCGTAAATAGGTTTCAGTCCTTATTCGCAATAGAATATGAAACGCGTACTTACACATATGGGAAATCTGACTTTCCTGTTTGCTACTCACTTTAAACAAACTAAACAAATAAAAAAACACAAAAAATTTAAAGTATCGTTCCAAGAAAAAAACGAAAACAACTCACACCATGGCACACTGACTCTAATCTATGACTCTATCTTATCTGTGATCCCATTCGAGTGCCGAATTGATAACCACGGATGAGAGATACGAGAACAACCTGTAAGCAGTGGAGCTGTGGGTGTAATATGACGTTGAAAAGGATGAAAAATATATACCGAAACAGAATCTGTTGTTTTCGTGAAACGGGGAGGTGTTAATGCACCCTTCCCGTATTGTGGCCTAAATGCTGTGTATATTGGAATAACATCTCAATGTTTCGGAACAGTTTGGTGCCTCCATCTCCTGGGTTATGCTACAACGAATTCTGAAGATAAAGGCAGCAAGCTCCCGCAACGTCGGTAATGAAATACTGATCTACACGACGCCACATCCCAAAGACTGAAATTTCCAAATGCCTTACACCTTTACAGATCATTTTCATGTACAAACTTTTGGTCATGATACAATATATGTCAGCAGGTGCGTGATCCTATGTTACAAAAATTAAAAAATTCCGAATGAATGAAGTTCCTACACATTTATGAATTAATACAATCTGAGTGTGACTTGCGGTGGATACAGTACTTTCGCAGAAATTGGTTCTGCTATTAATAACGTAATGTCAAAGAATGAAAAATTTGTATTGATATTTATAAGTCCTTATTCCCACATACATTCTACAACTCTCTGATGAATTTACATATCAAAATAAGGCATGCAACACTTATGAGTTTCTGGGACAAGGAATTTTTGGACAAAACAAATCATTAGACATTGGGCAAGTTTATAAAACAAATTCTGCATTTATTAATTTTTCTCAAACACCACTTATAATATGAATGATGTCATATGGACAAAACACCTTTTTCTTCAAGACTCCATTGTTTCCACTTAGAAAAAGCAACGTTATATCGTCATTCTTCTTCAATAGCATTTGAAAGTCTTAAAATGTCCATGTTATATAGTCCAAATTCTGTTGACTAGAGCTGAAAATAATTATTTTGATGAATAGACAATATTTAAACAACAATGGCACATAAATTTCAAGGCTTTTTTCTTTGATGATAATATTAGCAGTATGACAGTGGTTCATCATTAAAGGTTCAGGGTGGAAATGGTATAGGTAACAGATTTATCAGTAAAGCAAACATTCACAGGTTAATTTTTCTTATATACAACTATGAAAAAACAAAATTGTTAGAAAATACGTAGTTCGTATTTTACAGTCACATGTCATTTACTGTTCACTTTGTAGGAATTACTTGCACACTGTACAGTATCTTACACAGCTCAAGCAAATTGGAGGCATGGGCTTTTAAAAATCCTTAGAAATAAAATAGGAAAACTTATGTCAGTGTAGTTACAGGCAATGAGAACATAACGTAACGGCTACTTTTGATATAGGACACCACTCTTTCTGGACTTGCTGTTAATCCCTAGAACAGTTTCTCTTAATACCAAGGACTTAGGGATTTTAAAAATTCCACAAATATGTACATCATTCAAGCTGAGTGCAGAAAAATATTTAACTTAGCTCTTAATGTGAAACTGTAAGATCACATTTCAAACACTTCTCATAGTATCCAATACCATAATTACTATAAATACTGTTATGGATCCTTCCTGTACTGCTAAAATAAATAAGGATGTGAAATGTGATCAAAACTTACCACTTAAATATCATATATGTACCAGCCATCAAGCACTACTTGCTCCCGACAACAACAGATCTACATTGTACAATTTTGTGTGGTTATACTTTGTGTAAATAGGTGACTCATAACACATAATTTTAATTTGATGCAGGATTCATTCTCCTCTTTATAACAAAGCATAATTAAATTTATATTTGTAATGGGACATTATTATGAAAACTGATCTCAGAAGGAAAACTGACAAGATCTTTTCAAGTTAAATCAGACACAGTTAACCACTGTAGATTTCATAGAGACAGAATGTGGCCATTCACATGAGAGCAGAAAACAAAACTGAATGGTGTGAACCTTTGTGAATGATTGAAAGACAACAATAAATTTAACTGTTTCAGTCCAACACAACAATATTTTATTTACCTTATTGGCTACTAGTTTCAGTCATTAGACACTCATCAGGCCATCCATACATAAAATTTAAAACAGGTTACATGTAGTGCATATTAAATTCAATGTCATATGGGATCCCATAAATCTTATGCCAGTGTTTAAAAATCTGTTAAAACAATGAGTTATATTGCCTGTGATATAACAAGAGTTGTGTGAAGATCTGAAATGGAATTGAATTTAAAATTGATACACAATAACATAACACTTAGTTTGGACCCGTTAAAATTACAAAGCATAAATAAGTATACAGTATATATATATATATAGTCTTGAGTCACAAATAATGGTATATGTTGCTAGGCAAAGAGTTCATATTTTTATTCTGTATACCCTGAGTATTGGGTGGTGCTAGTAGATCATATGTATAATTGTTCCATGTCTCCGTATGACAAGGGATATCTACTGTATTTTCAGTGTAAAATTTTTTATAATAAGATAGCAACCACGAGTTTCTGCGATGTATTGGGATGTCTCAGCTTATGTAGGTGTGCATCTAGCATGTCCGCTTGTGGAATCTGTCACAAATAGATTCTCGTCAGCTGTCATTCAGTGTCTTGAGAGTCATGCAGGAGGCCGGAGTATCTGGTTCACAAGATAAGATTGTCCTGAACATTGCAATTTCAAGGATCAGAATGGTCAAAGGACCTCAGAGATTCTATGCTGCAATGGGCGTTACATGGGACAACCACCCCACAACAAAGCCATGATGGGAGTGCTCACAATCTACGAAAACTCCGATGGCATTTGGACATCTGAATACCTGGATGGTGTGGGTACTCCAGCATGTTCTGAAAGGGACCAATCAAGACTCCCTGGAAGCAAGAAGTGACGCCATGAGAGAGCCGCAGCTGGTCAGCTGCTGTTGCGGACAGACGGTAAAAAATAATGATGCAGTCTGCAATACCAAAATATAAAGACAGTGAAAAATATTAAATTTTTTTTTTAATATCTTTATTTTGGTATTGTAGACTGCATCATTATTTTTTACTGTCTTTCCTCACCAGCAGCTGACCAGCTGCAGCTCCTGTCACAGCATTGCCTCCTGCTTCCAGGATGTTGTGATTGGTCCCTTTTGGGATGTGCCGGATTGCCCACACCATCCAGGTACTCAGATGTCTGAATGCCATCGTACTTTTTGTAGATTGTGAGTACTCGTGTCATTGCTTTGTTGTGAGGTTGTTATACTATGTAACGCTGCCTGTTGCAGCATAGAATCTCTAAGGTTCTTTGACCATTCTGATTCCTGAAATTGCAATGATCAGGACAATCTTATCTTGTAAACCAGATGCTCCAGGCTGCAGCATGAGTCTCAAGACACTGAATGACAGTTGATGGGACTTGCGACAGATTCCACAAGTGGCTATGCTAGACACACACACGCATATGCTGAGACACCCCAATACAATGTAAAAACTCATGTTTGCTATCTTATAAAAATTTTACATGGAAAATACAATAGATATCTGTTGTCATAATGAGGCAAGAAACAATTATAAATACAATCTAGTAGCACCACCTAATACTCAGCATGTTCAGAATAAAAATATTAACTCTGTGCCTAGCAGCATATACCGCAGTTTGTGACTAAAGACATTATATATACACACACACACACACACACTTTGTAATTTTACCACAGTCCAAACTAAGTGCTATGTTATTATGTATCAATTTTAAATTCAACTCCCTTTCAGAACTTCACACCACTCCTATTATATCACATGCAATATAATTCTTTGTTTTAACAGATTTTTAAATTCTGTATAAGTTTTATGGGATCCCATATGAAATTTAATTTAATGTGCACTACATGTAAACTGTTTTAAATTTTATGTATAGGTGGCATGATGATGGTCTAATGACCCAAACTAGTAGCCAGTAAGGTAAAAAAATAAAATAAAATATTGTAGTGTGGGACTGAAACAAATAAATTCACTGTTGTCTTCTAATTCTATAACACAACAGGATGCCCTTTAAAAAAATAGTTGGGTGATGATGATTATTATGAGAAGTGTTATTTCCATGCATGTAAGACAATTTTCAAGTCCAAAGAGTGGCTTATGCAGAACTGCATGCACAGACCATACTGGAATACTTGTATGACCCCCTTTAATAACCATCACAACCATACTTATTGGCAAGCATATGGATTATATTTTGTAATGTCATTGGGAGTTCTCTGTTAGGTCCCTGACAGGAAAGGGGAAACAGAAGAGACATAGGTTATCTTTTGTGTATTAGATAAGTTTATGTCACAGTTAATGAACAAAGTACAGTTACAGTATTTTGGTGCTTAATTTCAATCAGTCAACTTAGAGGTTATGTTATTGAGAACAGAACCTAGGAACCATTCTTTCTCCAAACCAACACAGTTACTTCAAGATTCCAAGGAGGGAAGTGTAACAACTTCTGAATTACAGATGCCCATTTTGCCAGTTGTGATATATTATGTCTGCAGTTCTGTATCATAGTTGTGTTAAAATAAAAAGAGAACTATGCAACTTAGTGAAATTAAAACTGGCATATGACAAGAAAATTTACAGTCTTAAATTTATATGATATTCATCAGTTTATTAGTATTCATGGCTCTGAGTGTATGTGTGTGTGTCACATATATGAAAGTTAACTAAAACTAGAGTTTATCAAGAAATACATTACTCTCATAGACCAATTTAGATGTGCCAATTGTAGATCTATTAATATATTTTAGCTGTCCAGTACATGTCAAACAATGACAGCATTTTGAGGTTAGTACTTATAGCACAACACTGTATGGAGACCAAATATCTGATCCCTACTGAAAAATTTCTGGGCATGTAAAGCTGTACCAAACAACCTTTCTTCCTGAAGAGTAACATGTGATTTTGCCCACTTAAATTTCTTTCTTTCCTGCACAATAATTCCCCTTCTCTTACCTCAGAAATTAAGCACAGATTATCTGGATAAATCAAGCCAGCCATTATGTCACACAGTATTTATTTTCCACAGAGAATGTATTTTGTTCACTGCCTGTAACATCTTAAGATACATAAATACAAAATTCTATTTATGTCTTGGGTCAATAATATCAAAATTACAGTACAGGAAGGACCCATCGATAGCATATTGTGATGAGGCAGATATACTAAGGTGCTGATGTGACTGAAGCAATGGACAAAGAAAATTAGTTACTATTCTCAAAAAAAAAAAAAAAAAAAAAAAAAAAGATTAAACCTTTTTTACAGTGAAAACAGTTATTTAACACAATACATATGCTTACATATCAGTTCATACATTCATACATGTACACACATCATATGAGCATTAAATTCTATCTTTTGGAGTGAATCCTTGCTTGCCATAGTCTCTACCCTGTTTGCATTTTAATCTGTCTTTTGGATAATGTCCAGAGTTTCACACTTAAGAGCTCCACTGCGTGACTCCTTAAAAAATGCTGAGAAATAAATGGTCTTCATTAAACTTTAATAAATACATAATTGTCACAGAAAACTTAATTATAAACACCATTTAACCACATCTCATTCAACTTTAATCGCACTTTCCATGAAAGTTATGCCAGTCACAGTTTTATTCAGACATTTTTATCTCGACATTCATGAAGAAGTCATGAGGTAGAGTCAGCTGGTGCATATTTCTGGACATTCTCTATAAACAAACTTGAAGGTAGATTTCAACAAAATGTTCTGTTAACATACAAAAGTTACAATGATAAGCCTTCAGAACAACACTTTCATTCCAGCTTCCAAAGCATGTATTTGTTTTCTAATGATATGCTCTGATAAATGTGCTGACGAGGAAAAATTGTTGTGTGGTGAATAAAAACTATTCACCTAACAAAAAATGTTACATAATCTGAACAGTATGACTGCTGGACACTAAGAACACCCCTTTATTACATGCTGGATAACCAGTGTCGTTGGGTGAGATGTATCTGATAAACACATTTACAATTAGTAACTTACTAATTTCCATTTGGAATTTCATCACTGCAATATAAAGTGCAAGGTACGGCTGTTCCTCTGGCATATGTGGGTATGGAGGTATGTCACATATTATGAAACTCGGAACTAGAAAAAGTGACTGGTAAACTTCATGCCCAGGCCAGTCTGGACACTTTCAAGCAGAAAGAAATTCATGTTTATAATGGTAAATAAACTACAATTCCTCAGTCATCCAGCTCACAGCTTTATCACTATACCGACTAAGCCATCCTAGGCCCTCTGTACTCTCTGTGATTTTTACGTGTACTGTTTAACAGCATCATCAATAACTGAGAACTGAAATACCTGGAGTGCCACTCTACTCCTCACAAATTGCACACAGACTAGCCTAGGATTGAACCAAAGTCTATATGGTGACAGTGACGACTACAGTGTTGAGCCATGGCATCGGCCTATGTGGTTTTTAAAAACTGAAGCTGAGACTGTATTTACACAAACTTATTAAAACATGAATGCCTAATGCCTACCAATGTAGGAACTGTGATTTCTTGGCTCACACTTTTTAAAATGAATACAAAGTGGCAATTTATAATCTGTCCATCTAACTCCATGCAACAGAGTTATTATTGAGCAGCTAACAATCACTCTCAGCCAGTCAAGAAATTTCCCACATGTTATGAAAACCTTAGGTTCATCATTGTGTACACACCAACCAGCTCACAACACTTCCGTAACCCAGCCATATGAATCCAGTTAACAATTTTCCACCTTAAATCTTTAAGATCCATTTTAATTTTATCTTCCTAGCTACACTTGGAAAATCAAAGTGGTCTCATTACTTCAGCTTTTTGAATCCACATATGCTACATGCTCAGCTCATCTCATCCTCCTTCATTTGATCACCCTAATATTAGTTGGTGAGGAGCATAAATCATGAACCTCATTATTATGCAATTTTATACAGTCTCCTATTATTTCCTCCCTCTCAGGTCCAAATATATTGTACAATACCCTACCCTCCACACACCCTTAGTTGATATTCTTCCCTGAGTGACAAAGTTTCAAACCCATCTGCCTGTCCACTTTTTTTTTTTTCATCTGAATATACACAGTGGATTTTGATACTTGCTATCTTGGGGGTCCACATTAAAGACTGTTGGCCATACATGATCATGGGTACACCAATCTAGTAAAACCCTTCCTTGACATACAATTTGAATGGAACTTCAATGATTTTCTCATAAATGGCCACTAAGGTCTGTATGTAACAAAACAGAGGTCTAATTAAGTTCAACAGTTTTTTATGAGCTTTGATATTCTCACAGTAATGCATATTCCCATATCCTCCATGCCTGTACAATATTAACTCAGTACATCATCATTACTAATACAGGGTGGGAAGCTGGAATTTAAAACAAAAAAAAATCTTGTTATCAGTGTCATTAATAAACTTAATCATTGCTTTTCCAAATGCATTAAAACTGCAAATTATTATACTGTAATTCCAGAAAGCTCTCTGTTAGAAATATATTTATACCACAAAACAATTTGTACAATTGTCCATTTTTGATGCCAAGGATTAAGACTATTTCAAATATTGGCTGCAGTATTTAATAGGCTTCTCTAGAGAAACCCAAAACCCTCCTACTGTGCTCAACACATTGATAATTTTCATATTTGGAGACAGTTGTATGGTAGCCCACACTACAGGCATAACAATATAGGAACAATGTAGAGTGCTTGATATTAGCTTGTTTGCATTATGATCATTTTAGAGGAAAATCATATACCTAATTGATTACATTTCGCTGTATTTCCAAAGGCCATTGATCAGTGCATAATTCAATAATCCATAAAAGCCAAATATTTCAGTGTATTTCAGACTCTCAGGAATATAGTTTGTACACATAAATACAATATATGTACCAAGCTGCCACCTGCTAACAGAAAACAGGCAATACAAAAAATTATAGGTAAAACTACACAACCCAGACACTTATCCATGCTGTTAACAAAGAGAAGCCCCTTAAATTTTGTAACTAAAGCTTACAAATTTATGCAGTTTCCCCAGTAATGACTGTTATGGGCAAGGGGATGACCCACGACTATGCTCAACATTAGTACACGTGCATACACAGTAATGCTCTCTTACTTCCCATAATTGGCATTGTTTGAAAAATAGGTCAGATCAGTGTTTTACATTACCATTCCCGATGAAACATATCAAAACACGTACACAACTTAGGCAATGTGTTGTTAATCAACAGCTATACGCTTTCAGTGAGCGTTCATCAGACAACGACTTAGTTTTTTTTTTTCTTTTTGGGTTTGTTTTACCTCAAGTAACACAACATTAAAAATGAAACCATGTTTCAGTACATGACAGACAGTCCCATAAATACATTATTAAATACTGCTTCATGTCTGGTATAATAAAAATATATAAATATAATTACAGACACATAATATTTATGATTAATCCAGCCACAAAATTCCATTCTCTTTGGACATTTCCCTCTGGGTAATGTGAAACACAAAAATAACGCACCTTATATTCTTTCAATTGTTACAACATTGCATGGACCACAGTGTGGACCCTTCTTTGAATTAAAGCCCAGCAGCTGGCAATGTTAAAGATCCATATAAATATATTTACAACACTCCTTCTCTTCAATGCAAAATCTTTGGGTTTCCCCTTGTGTGTGCATCAGATTTGGCACACAAACCTTAAAATAATTTTGTGGTAGTTTTTCCCCTTTCCTCTTTGGCATCTTTGAATATTACCCCTTTCAAGAACATTGACATAAATTTCTTTCATCAAACTTTTGCTCCTTCTCTTGCAACATACTATAATGATCTTGACAATACCAACTTCCCAGAAAAAATTAACCCTGGAAATAACTTACTTCAAGCATACGCAGTCCCACATATTAATTGTCATAGTTATGGGTAAGCTCTAACTAAAATGTTTTTGAAAGAGGTAATTGTAATAGACTTATGGCAAAGGTAACTTGTTACCAGACTAGCTAGAAGTGTTAACAGCTACTTGTTGCGTGTCACATTCACAACTCCTTCAGGCTGCCAGAATCTGATAATCACATGCAGTGGCTGAAGTCTGGTCAGTAATAAAAGCTTTATACAAAACTTAAAGCTATCCTTTCTACCACCAGCGACAACAGTACCTCAAATTTAGGACTTCGCTCCTTAAAATACGCCCAAGATGTCAGACGCAGTATGTTACATGTCTATAGTTAATTTGTCTCTCACATTTCAGAATGCAATCAACAGTGCATTTCTTGGCACACACTTATTTCTCTGCTCATTTGTCTAGTAAACTGATCTGAGTTACTTGACTTTGAAATTAATTCTGGTTCATTTCAAATTAGACATATCTCATTTGGTTTTCAAATATTTAATATTTCCTATGATACTCAGTCTTCATCAAATAATTCAAACAATTTATCAGGAAATTCACAAAACGAATTTGATCATTATGGATGTATATTTCTCTCACTTCTTGGAAAGTCTCATCCACTGATGTGCATATCAAAACGGCTGGAATAGATACATTCTTTTCCAGCTGTCAAAGTTCATAACAGAAGTAAGTCTTTCGTGAAAATATTTTGTGCTAGGGCTGGTATTTTTTTTTAGCATGATGGACTAACGTGTGTCCAGGGTAGCCACCAGTGTTTGTTATTGTGACATGTTTGTCTTGTTGAATGAACAATGACTGGAAACTCTAGTGACATCAAGTTCTTGCCACCAGCTGAATTCAGTGATGAGGCTGATGTGTCTCTCATTGTATGCTGGAAGAACTGAGAAAATTGACGAGTTTCATCTGTGTCAGCAGTAATTTGAAGCTTGCTATCCTGGTCAAGTGTTTTGGTCGCTCTCTTCCTCCTCCTGCGTCGACCAGCTGAATCTTGTGTGGTTGCAGAAATGGCTGACTTTTTGACAAAGCGGATATTGAATGGGTCCTCAGCTAGCTCTGGGTATTTTCTCACATCATGGACATATTCACCATCATAGGATGAGGCAAAACCAACCTTCTGAATCTCATCCATTTCTGTCGGAGACCAGTCAACAGAGCCAGCAAAACCATTCCTCAAAGCTTCCTTCTCTCTATGCCAGGCTTTTCGTACAGCAATTATCTTGGCATGATGTAACAGTCTCTGCTTCTCACGTTCAGGCGTCGTTCCATACCGCAGGTTTACCACAGCTCCAGCTCCATGTAGTTTCAGGTCCACCACTTTCCCTCCTGTTCCCACTGGTGTCTCTCCTGAGGCTGCTTCTCTCTCATGAAATGTTGTATTAATATCCCCTCCCAAACGCTTCAACTGACCACGATCTTCCAAAGCTCGCCATGTATCTTCCTTCACAAAGAAAAACACATCTTGCTGTCCATTGTGAAAATGGGTAAATGGCAAGAGATAAGACTGATTGAAGACAGATGTGAAGACGTCACGGTAGATTGGGTTGGCTGCAGGAACACTGCTAATGACTGCCCTGCCATCAGAAGTGCGTGACACCAAAATTCCTCTGCCAAATGGTGGATCACAAGCAGCTCCCAAACGTCTGAACTGAAATACTGATGCAGGGTTTGTTGCTGGGAAGTCTTCAGGTGGCCAGGTGTCTTTTTTCACAGCTGAGTGTGGTGGCGATGACAGAGTTGATGCATCTCCAGAGCGGCGTTCAGCAAGGTGAGCCAAGAAGCCAGATGCAACACCAAATGCTGAAGCAGTGTCTATATGAAGCTGGATAGAAGCGTGTGCTGACATGACATATGGTATTTGTTCCTTTGAACCCCAAAGTCCAGGTGGAGTGAGAGGCAGTCCTCCTCCTGGAAGTCTATCTGGATACAGTTGTGGTGCCAAGTTTTGTAAATTGTATCCCAACAGAGTGAGCCAGCTCCGGTGATCTGAAGATAAAAAAAACAGGGAAAATTATTTTGGTAATGACTGTATACAAAATATTAGATTTAATTTAGAAAAATTTATCACAAAATAAGATGCATAATGTGCTTCTCAAACCAAACGAGACCACAGAGTGTATAGGAGATGTACAAACACTGGAAATTTGAGCAGCATTCTACCTGCCCCACAATGCTTCATGCATTTGAAACAGTACCTCCTCTAATAAGAATATTACATTTCTTTTAACATTCTATAAATAAAATAAAAATAAATAATTACTGCACATTCAAGTTTTTTGGGATGTAATGTGTCACTGGGTGGATGGTTATCAGTGTTTTGAGGGACCACAATGCATTCAAAACACTGATAACCTCCCACCCAAAGACACACAGTTGTTACATCTCAGAAGACCTAATTCCTCATAAACACTGCTGTGAGAACTTAAAATGTCACATCAAAGAAGCACTGTACCATACAAGACCCACCTATTTGAAAGTTTGTTCATCTTCTGATTACCTGTGGAGAGTTATTGTAATTATGAAACTTAGCAATATTAACTTGAAAATTAGGAAACTTACACAGAAATATCTGTGCCTCTTCTCTTATTTATATCCATGGCTCAGCCTTAACACATGTGGAAATAATTCATGCTTTAATAATATCAGTGATGGCATGCTACACACACATTTTCTGCTTCAATGGTCTTCAGTATTCTCATCATGAAATAACATCCAGTCCAAGTACTAACACTACAAAATTAAGTGCGAATGCGCACGCACGCGCGCACACACAATCACACATATCTCTACAATAGCCATCCACTTTCTTACTATAACATGCAACGAAACTGTGCAGTAGCAGCCACTGTACTGTAACGCAGTCAGCATTATAATGAGCATGGGCTGTTAGGATTGTACTATTGATAATTACTGGTCACTGCTCACAGTGCAATGGCAGTTAGTTGACCACCATGTCTCTGTTCCATGGCCTGTTATTGTATGTGATGCCATACATGCGCAGTAAAATTTTCCATATTTGTTTTCTCACACTAAGCAGTAATGTAATTATAATAACAACCGGAAACAATCGATACTTTTCTTATTCAGGGGAATTTTTTTTTTAATTCGCATCAGTGATCTTGTTAATAATGTATTCCTGTTTTCAGTTATTACAATCCCGCTTGTCCATACACAGTGTCTTCCAGCTGTAACATAGATTCCCCAGTACACACTACATCAGCTCTGCAGACTCAAGAAGACTGTGACATATTATATTTCAGTATTAATACCCTGAAATGCCTCTTATAAAATTTACAGTTAAGTTTAAGTGATCAGGCTTTAAGACATGACTATGCCCCTAACTTGTTAGTACCGCCCAACAACCACAACCACAATTCCCGTACTACCCTGCCACAGATTACAGTGCTGCTACAGTAAGTGCACTAGTGTCTTCTAAATTCTGGATGCTACATACATAACAGTCACAATCAGTATGTTACTTTACGAGCAGAAGTATCAATTCTCACGTGGGATATGGTTGCTTTCCTTGCTGATATCATAACAAACACATGGCAGGCAAATGTCTAGGGAAAGAAATTAAAGCATACATGTGTGCTTAGAAAATGTATTGGAAATGTGGATTCAAGCTGCATCAAAAACCTGTGATGTGATACTTGCACACTGTTCTAACAGCCACTGCCACTGTATACACTGGCAAGGGTACAGAGCACATCTCATTACATTTTGACAGGCACAGGGATGAAACAGACACAAGCTAAGAGAAAAATTACATTATTATATATCTGTACATATCACATAATGATCTTGAAGATTGCAGTAATACACTTGACAAAAACTGTCTGCAATATAAGAATCATTAAACTATGACTTCTTGCCTTAATAGCAAATGTACAAATCAACAGTATTTGAAAACAAATTTAGAGCGCACCTAACAGTGACAGCAATAAGACATCATAACAAATTGCCATTAATTTTATAATAATTTTCAAATTCACTATTTCCTTTAAGTACTTAAAATTATCCAGTCCAACCTCTAAGCATGTAAAATTATCCAATCCAAGTTTACCTCCTTCACTGTGAAAGCAGTAATATTTACCTCTATGAAAAATAAAGAGGTCAGCAGTATCGCGTAAAACTGTCTTAAGGTCATGGTCTGCTGGGATGTGACACTGCACATGTCAGTATATGGGTAACATTGTTTTGGAGTGACCTGCAAACTTCATTTTCAGGCTACCAAACTACATGGTTTTTTATGTTTTGCCGACTGTGCATTTCAGTATATTTATCTTAGTAATTAACCAACTTGATGCACAAATTTTTTTTTTACAATAAGTTTACTTCATAGCCTCTACATGTTTTGAGCACATGCTCAAAACATGCAGAGGCTACAAAATAAACTTATTGTAAAACAAAAATTTTGTGCATCAAGTTGGTTAATTACTAAGATAATCTACATGGTGACGATATTGATTTTGATATATTTGTTAACTGCAGTTGGGTTGACACCCAGTGGCAGTAGTATATCCCAAAAGAGTACAGTCTCAGTATTAAGTTCACTAAATTTCTCTCTTTTCTAACTGAATTTATTCAGAAAAAGATTACTTCTTCCCAGACATCTAAGATATAGACTGGAAGTAATTTTATATATCCATAAATTTACTGAACTTGTTAGTTTTTCTAGTATACACTGACCTACGGTGTGGACATCCAATAAGGAGTGTTGGCTGCAGTTATGTATTCATCTCTAATAATACAAGATACCTAAACATGTGCAGGGAAAATGACAAAAACATGCAACAACTAAATATAATTCCAAACATGTCACTGTTCATTCTGCAGTAAGATTTACGTACAGTGTAGGGTGTACATGCATACAGTTTCTTCTTACAGCTACCTGCTGCAAAACTTTATGTCTTTAAAGCCGTAGATGTAAATCCACCTATCTACATACCTGTAAGATGTCGAGGATTGCGTCGCACATTTATTGGATCATTGCCATTGAAGCGATATAGATGAAGCTGTGCTGGATTGGCAACTCTGTCCAGAATTCCTTCCCACATTGGAGACATCCATTGGCCAATCAGAGGATCATAAACTTTTCCACTTGGCATGTGCACCAGTGAAGTTACCTATGAAATACAGGCACATGAGGGAGTTGTGGTATAGTTCTATATGTTTGTAAGCTTGGTACTTGACTATAGTGAGCAGCCAGTGTCATACCCTGGCCCCAGTCCACACATTCCCACTCAATTTTTTTAAGACCCATTTTAATATTATCCTTGGGGAATGTATCACAAAGTAAACATTTTTTTTGTCCCCATTACCAGTTTCATAATACTAGAGGTTATGTGTCAGTTTTTGGCTGGTTGAGAGCCTAATGGAACCTGGGAACAGACCTACTCTGTAGATGAAGTGATGACAATAGGACATGCTTTCTCAACTACTCTGTTTTTCCTATCGCTATATAATAACTGACTCCTAGCCTTCAATTTACAAATTTCACGAGCTATAAACTAATAAGTGGTCCATAATGAGTTACAACTTGAGTTTAAAATATTTTTGCTGATGCATTAAAAATCAGCCTACAATAAATAGACAATACTTTGAAGAATACAATATTACCTAGGGCTAATAAACAGCACAACATGCCCCTGTATATGTTCTAAGAGGTCAGGCCATGTCAGACAAAGTGTTATGTATAATTGCATGGTTTCTCACACTGTGGCATGCCAACCACTGTTTACTGGTATGTGGCCTTAATTAAAAACAAGACAGGCAATGTATGTATAATGTAACATGGAGGCACGTTCGTGCAACCATAGTTGCAGTGCAAAATTAATTAGTATTACATATTCTGGGTGTGTGTTTCTAGCCTTAGGTATCCAGCATGCTTTTGGGTGTGTGTTGGTAGCCTTATGTATCCAGCATACAATGTGTGTGTGCCATATTTTCATCTGTGGCCTGTTCAAAGCTACAATATTTTTCCACATTATCTCATAAATGGCACGATTTTCGAAAATGAGATTATTGAATGTAAAATGTGTGTTTTAATTTGTATGAAATATTTCTCATTCTAAGAAGAATAAGCCAGATATGATTAAAAATGTACATTGGTCCTCATGTAAAGTACCCGTTATTCTTGTCAGATTTTAAAGATACATGACTTCTCTTAAAAAGATTTTTGCAAAACACTCAAATATCAAATTCCATCTATATCCATCCAGTAGGGGCTGAGTTGTTCTGTGCAGATGGATGGACAGATGGGCGGACAGACATGACAAGGCTAACAGTCGCTTTTTGAAATTTTGTAAATGTGCCTAAAAACAAAATTTAAGAAGGATAAAAACTTAAAACATAAATAAAACTTGAACCATACATCTTTATTGATACATTATGCAACTCATTATTGCTGTCAGCCAGTCTTTCCAATTTCAGCTATTTATTTAAATACAGAATAAATATGGATGGTACACTGAAATTCTCAAATTTAATTTAGTGGTATGCCAGCAAAAAAGTTGGAGAAGTGTGGATTATTGTATTCTGATACCTATGTGACCTGATAATACCTTGGTGACCAATGCTATTTATGCTGCCTCAAAATATCATGACAGGAATAAAATCAACACAATGGGCTCCCTGTGATGCAGCCCTGTATCAGTGCCATGAAAGAAAGAACCTGTTCCTCCTCCAGAACATCAACCACAAATCCCAGCTCAGTTTAATACATCAGTATAGCGAGTCTACTGAAGAGTGTTAGGGAAGTCAGTGAGCCAACCAGACATCTCCAGTGGATTACTGCCTTGCAAAATACTGTATGACTTCCATTCAGTAACACAAACCTGATCTAGAAGTCCTCCACAAAAGTCAATTGGCAAGTATAGGTATGGGTTGGAATCGTAGACAATGTGTCCATACGGTGACCTCATAATTTCACGGATTCCCTCCCCATACTGATTAAACACCATAACAGGGGTACCACACTGATCTGTAGCTATGTAGTACTTGTGGCGATACAACTGCGCAAAAATAAGGTGTCCACGGTCATCATACACCAGTGACATCAGCTTCCCATCACGTGGACTGTATATTTGGCTCACCTAAATTGACACACAAAATGAGAGTTTTATTTCTTTGAAGGGCAAGGCAATTATGACAGAATGCTTCACATGCCGATAATCATGGGAACTGATTAACAACAAATAAAGAAAAATTTCACTGATCACTAGGAGGTTTACAGTTCTGGTAATAGGTATTGAAAGATGGCCAATATTATAGGGTGTCTTGGGTTATTGGCCAGTTATATGAAAGTTTTATGCAGGTACACACACACATGCACACAGAAACTATCACACGCGTGCACATAGTCACACGCACACACACACACACTTTATACACAATGTACACAAGACTGAATACAACTCTGGCATCAACAGTATACTTAATGTACTATATTTAGAAGTACATATTTTAGGGCATACCTCATTGGGACGCTGATGATTAGTGTAGAAAAACTGTGTCACATTTCCATAGTTGTCTTTGCGAGTGGCAAGGCGATCTAGGTGATCGTAATAGTAGCGCACATCGAACCTGCCACGCCTAGTAGCACGCACCTTAAGAAGACAGAAAAGTCATGCACAGAACAACTTTTTAACACTCTGAAACTAGTCATCACATTACCATGCTCAAATTAATTTAATGTTAAGAATACTGTCTTGTTGGAGGTGATGCCATATAGTCTTGTACAAATTTACCAAATTTTGAAGAATCCTGCTGTCTGCATCTTCTCTCTTCTATACTCTTCATCCAGCCTTACATACATTTCATTCTGGTCCTAATTAATGCTCTCATTACTAAACAAATACATGTGCACTCACTTTACCTTCTGTCCTACTATTTACAAAAATAAATTACCAATAGGCCTTTGGCATTGTAGTGGAAGCGTTCTTCTCTTGCATTTTGAACAACAAGGCCACGATTGTCATAGCGATACAAGCCTTCCGCAACCTTTACAATACGGTCCATCACATTGTATTCCATTGGTATTGTGTTACCCCTGAAAATAAAATCAATTCCTTTGCATTCTAACTGTCTAAGATAATAAAGGATTTCAATTATCCAATTTCAAAACCTCAAACTATAGTATGATTAATGTCATATTTACTTGTATGTAAGGGACAGCAAGTTCCCGTTGGCATCGTACCGAAACCCCCATGGTTCTTGTGCTTCGACTCCTGATAGCTGTCCGTCAGAGTCCCATGTATAATTCTTCACATTTGTGTAAGTGTTGACGCCAACATTTCGGGTGTACGTTCGTGTCTGACTGATACGACTGTAACGAAATAACATGTTTATAAATACAACAGCACAAGGATTACTGAAATTTGCACTGGAAAATTTGCTAAAATATGCACGAGAAAGTACTCAGGCTTAATTATTTTAAAGTTGTCCATCATGTGAACTTTTTTTTAACAGCGTACACCATTTGTTTACCTACTAAATGCACATTCTTAAATTAGCACAAACAATAAATAAGGTGTTCCAACATGTTGCGGTACATGTGTACCATCTTCAGGGAGAACATAATGCCAATTACTAAAAACCTTTAAGATGGTCCACATGTACTGAAACATGTTGAAGGAGCTCATTTACTGTTTGTACTAACTCAAGAATGTGCATTTAGTTGGTAAATAAATGGTGTATGCTTCTTCAGCTTAAGTATTGAGATACTACATTTTGATCAGAATTAAATTTAGAACACACATTTTATTAAGGGCTACGATAGTAACTTTAATAAAAAACTACAGAAATGCAAAACATACAATAGAACAAACCTTCGAGAGTCATATGTGAACTCCATACGGAATACTTCCATTCGGTGAATTGTGACAGCAACTTGAGTTTCATGATATTGAGCATCGTGCCATCTTGAGAATATTGCAGTACCATCAAATATGGATGTTTCATTGGGCCGAGGCTGGGAGACCTGAAAAAAAAAATCAAGAGTGATGAAAGTGGTATAAGCAGCAACTGATATGTCTTATATGTCTCAATAAGTACCACTGACTTGAAGCTAGCTGACAGACAATAAACATTCAGTACTGATTTTAAAGTTTTAGGTAGCTGATAACACACATAAATTGCTGTAAGAGGTACTTTAGCTCATGAGGTGTAGAAGATAATTAATATGATAGTACTTCTTATTGGCTGAGCAAATAGTGTTCGTGCTTCATATTCAGGAGATCCTGAGTGCAAGTACAGGCAAGTGGACTGTCTATTATGACACAGGGTTTTCACATTTTTCAACAGTCCTTCCTAGCAAATCCCTTCAAACTCAGTATTCACACATCATCATACCTTAAACTGGCCGAACTGTTCCAAGGCTCCTGTACGTATGTTATAGCCCAGTGCATGCTCTGGTAAGTTCTGTCCACCGATCCTGCCTTGGACCCCAGTAAGACGAAAATTACTGTCATATTCGTATGTGAACTTGGCATTGCTCAACCCAGTCTTGGCTCCAAAGTCGAGCCTCTCTTCCATCAGCAGGCCTGCCACATATTGGAAATCCCACCGATACTCGAACTCTCTCTCAGAATGGAGCAGCTCACTAGGAAAGCCTGTCAGGGCAGAGTAGTTTATTTGGCTGCGTCCATCTCCATGGAGAACCTGAAAACAAAACAGAGTAATTACCTTAAAAGAATGGTCAAAACAAGGTGAATACAAAATTCCTTCTGTTATTTTATCAGTTTCATGACTTATCCAAAATAAATGTGACCTTGCTACATTAGAGAAAAACTTGAAGGTGGCCTACTCAGGTCTGTTTTATAGACAATCTGCTACTATTTTTACAATTATTATATCTAAATTTAGTGGGCTGGGTAGCTCAGTCAGTGTAGCGACTGACTATGGGCTGGACGGTCCGGGATCTTATCCTGGTGGGGACGAGATTTTCTGCCCGTCCAGACCAGCCCTGGGGTCCACCCAGTCTCCTGTAAAATGGGTACTGGGTCTTTCCCCAGGGTAAAGTGCAGCCAGGGCATGCTGCTGTCCACTCACCCCCTTCTAGTGCTGTGGTCATGGAAGAGTAGAGCTGTAACTCTACCCACCCTCTTGGCCACACCGGGCCTGTAACGGGATCATTTTACCTTTTTTTATATATATATATATATATTTATTAATGAAAGAGACTGTTGTGCCATACAACATATACTTCTACATAAATAACTGTACACATACAATTTTGATATTGATATCCATTGACACTGCATTATACTGAATACGCACTACCTTACACATGTGGGTAATTTCGAGAGACCAGTTAAGATACTTTTTATTAGCCACAGGCAAGGTGTATCAATAAACATTATGATTATTTATCTGAGGACATTCTCCTGAAGTTACTTACCTGAAATGGTAAAGGACGTGGAGCAATTAATAATATAAAACAAACCCTTCAAATATACATGACAAGCTTATTTTCAAAAATGGTAAGTCCATTTTTTACAAGAAATGAACTTTGATTACACAAGACTGAGGAATAAACAGATGTACAAACAAAGGCAGAAATCATGCAACCTAGAGTGCTAGGACTATTCGTAGACTGCAATAGTGTATCCAGGACTAAAGGACCATGCCCTGCATATCTTCCTACAGATAGTCAATTTTGCCACAGTGGAAGTATGTGTTTTTAGGCACTTTCTCAAAATTGCAAAACTGGACTATTAGCTACATCACATATGCGTGCAAGTGTGTGTGTGTGTGTGTGTGTGTGTGTGTATGTGTGTGAGCACGTGCATGTATGTCCGTCTGTCCATTCATCCGCATGGAACAACTTGGCTGCCACTGGACTGGTTTTTATGAAAATTTGTATTTGAGTATTTCTCTAAAATTTGTCCAGAAAATTTAAGTTCATTAAAATCTGACACAAATAACGGGTACTTTACATGAAGAACTATGTACATTTATGATAACATCTTGCTCAGTTCTTGTTAGAATGAGAAATGTTTTAGAAAAAATTTGTAGAGAAAGTTAAAGACACATTTTATGTTCAACAACTTTTTTTCCAAAAAAAGTGCCTTTATGAAATAATGTGGAAAAACACTGTAGCACCGGAAATGCCACAGATTACAACATGGTGCATGTACATTGCATGCTGGATAAATAACACTACAGACATACAATTGTAATATGTAATACTTGTTACTTTCCACTGCAACAATGGTTCCATGAACATGCCTCAGTGTATGTGAAAATGAACTCATTGTATGTCCACCACACATGTTTGAGGTACTTTTCAGTCATTTTCAGAATATTCACATTACCTAAGGAAATTATTAAACAAAGCTCACAAAATATTTTCCCCACAAAAATTTAATTTCAAAAACACATGTACACACACACACACACACACACATATACATACAAAAATATAGGTACAGATATATATGAGGGGGTACCCAAAAATAACGAGAATTTTTTTTTTTAAATCGTATATTTCTCTGAACATTTTCAAAACTTAATCACCCTCAAAATACTCTCCTTGAGATTTAATACACTTATCCCACTGCTTTTTCCATTGTTCAAAACAGTCCTGGAACTCTTGCAAAGTTATAGCCTTCAATGCCTCTGTCGTTTCTTCCCTCACCTCCTCTACATTCTGAAAACACTTTCCTTTAAGGCCTCTCTTCATTCTTGGAAACAGGAAAAATCGCAGGGTGCTAGGTCCGGGGAGTAGGGGGGGTGTGAAACCGTTGTCATCCCATTTCTTGTGAGAAACTGCCATAAACTCAATGCTGTGTGGGTGGGAGCATTGTCGCGATGCAGAAGCCACTCACCTGACTGCCACAATTCGGGGCATTTTCTTCGCACAGCATCATGCAATCGCTTGAGCACTTCAAGGAAAAACTGCTGGTTAACAGTCTGACCTTGTGGTATGAATTCTAAGTGGACAAGCCCTTTGATGTCAAAGAAGCAGATCAACATGGTTTTCACGTTTGATTTGACTTGCCTCGCCTTTTTTTGGTCTTGGAGATGATGAACTTTTCCATTCACTTGATTGTTGCTTTGTCTCCGGGTTGTACCCGTAACACCATGATTCATCTCCTGTGATGATTTTGGACAAAAAGTCTGGATCAATTTTCAGTTGATCTTTCATTTCATGGCACACATCCAAACGATTGGCTCTCTGATCCTCCAAGAGCAAGCGAGGAACGAATTTTGCAGCAACTCGTTTCATGTGAAGTTCTTCTGTTAAAAATTCATTGACATGAGCTCCATGAAACTCCAGTCAGTGCTTCCAACTCGTCGATTGTTCGACGATGATCAAACATTATCGCATCACAAATTTTTTGAATGTTTTCGTTGGTTCTGCTTGTTGAAGGATGGCCAGATCGCGGTTGGTCTTCAAGTGACATGTCACCACGTTTGAACCGAGAAAACCATTCATAAACCCTTGCCTGGCTCAAAGCTTCTTCTTTAAAAGCCTCTCAAAGTATTGTGACAGTTTCTGCTGCTGTTTTCCCCAAAAGGAAACAAAACTTGATGCAAACACTTTGTTCTTTTGAGTCTGCCATCAAAAAATCGACGCAAACAATGAGAGGCTCAAGAAAAAAATCACACAGACCCTATAGACCTTTCCTCACGGACGCCACTTGGCCAACTGATGTGGAGGGCAGTCACATACATGCACCAAGCGGAAGCAGACAGAAGTACCGCCCCTCCAGAAAAAAATTCTCGATATTTTTGGGTTCCCCCATGTACGGTCGCACCATAAAACTACTAATGTTTTAAAAACTGTAATTAACTTCAGCTGCTCAGTGTATGTCTGATGGTCATACATCTCTGTAATCTATGTATCAGGTTCAAACTAACCCAGAATTTTCACGGTTTATCATAAACAATAATGTTCATCAATGCCATTTTCGCAGACTAATATCATGTGTCCCTCATCCACATCTACAACAATTAATGATAATATGGGACCCAAAAACGATGAGTGAAATACTTCATTTTACATGGCGCTGCATGCAAACAAATTGAATGTAATACCCTGCTGTGAGCTTGGAGAAAATAATTCATCCATAGTGCTATGATAACAGAGAACAAGCTCATCTCATAAGCCAACCAAACACATTATACTATATCACACAATCAACATAATGCTCTGTATTTACCTCTGCAAGCTGACCTGAACCATGGTAGCGATATATAACCCTGGCACCATCTACAGGAAAGACTGTCTGCAGAAGGGCCCCAGAGTGTGAATAATGTTGAATGTAGGAGCGTAATGAACCTGGTGGAGTATAAGTGACACGGAGGAAACCAAGAGATGGCTGGCATGAGAAGGAATGTCTTGTATTGCTGGGGAGAATCACGTGGCGCAAGCCACCATCTTCATCATACTGAAGACTAAATCGACGTCCACTCGGAAGTGTGATGTGGGACAGCTGAAATCGGTATTTAACAGTAAGACACTACTTAAGAGAGACAAACACACACTCTGCCTTTGTATGAGTGCATGTACAGTTCTTCCATGTGGTTTATGATAGGGATACTAGTACACAAAGTTGACACACAAATGTAGCATTTTCCAGCAGTGCACATCTGTTAAAACCACACATCATTCATAAGCTGTCTCTGCTTTCATCTTCACACCAAATACTTGGAGTTTGTACACCTCAACATTCAAAATTTTGACCTTTCTTTATCACCAATTTCAAAACCAATGTTTCAACCTTCTGTGACTGGTTCCAATTGGGATGAGCCCACATGCCTGGAGAGTCAGCTTCTCCCACACTCTCAGCAAGTCAAGCTCTGTCTTTCATAATGTGAAACTGACAGCTTTCATACTTACTGAAATGAGAATCTCCTTCAATAACTTACTATCTTCTTTTCACTTGAAATTTGTATTTTATTCAATTAAACTTCAATAATCTTATACTTTTTGAGGTTACTTGTCTATGTATTGCTATTACTTAATAAATCACTTCTGCAAATTAATTACCACTTTATAAATTAAAATATTACACTTATGCATATTGGACCGTGCATCATCTTGATATTTGAATAAAGGTTGACCAACTAGATGACACTTGCTTTAGTGGTTCAGCCTACACTCGGATACCACATCACCAACAGACAATCCCGCTACATAACACCAGCACGCCTCAAGTCAGCCTACACAACACAACAAGTACTCGCTAGCTCCTGAAGATGGACGT